>Ga0099826_10000232_pt1 | contig 24402 bp, 6 predicted proteins | sample Mtrugardesep15_FD_76830 | JGI IMG/M metagenome (GOLD analysis project Ga0099826, IMG submission 76830) | Root nodule microbial communities of legume samples collected from California, USA - M. trunc garden sep15 | ecosystem: Host-associated > Plants > Roots > Nodule | place: USA: California... | reverse complement strand
TTTAGGCTGGTTTGCCTTAACTTTGTTGTAAATATTTTCTAACAGCTTCTCTTAAGTACACCTTGTGCTTAAGGAACTGTTTATTTCTTTAATATAGTTTCGTTTAGCTTCTCCAAAAAAAAATTTGTACACTTGCCAAAAGTTAATCATATACTTTTAATGTGTTGCTAGGGATGGAAATAGTATGATAGACAATTAATCAATAAGAGCATGCGGCTTACTCTACATCGGGACTAGGTTAAGCTAGAATTTTTCCTCAATAGGGAAGCCTGAAGCTTTATTAGAAGCTTATTTGACAAAACAAGTTAGATCACAACTGACTTACTTAAGTGTATATAAATAAGGGTCATGTTAACTTGTGTCCTTAGGGCACATGTTAAGCAACTTAAAAGTATAAATTGCTTTTTAAATTTTGTGCATTCAATTAGTTAAAAGTCAAAAAGTTAAATTAAAATGCATTAATTACAACAAAACATTTCTACTTTTACTTCTTAACTTGTGCCTTGAGTGCACAAGTTAACATTAACCTATAAATAATATTTTTTTACTATTATTATATGTGATGTTATCTATGAATTTTTTCTTTAATTTGTTGACTTAATAAGTAATTTTTGATTGTTAATCTATGTTGATTTTCTCATATTTAAACATTTCATTCTAAACTAGAATCGAAATATGATATCAGATATAGTTAGATTATTTATAATCACATGTTACATATTAAATGGAGTTTGATCTTACCTGATTTATCAACTCACTGGTCTATTTCAATACTGGTACGATTACTTATTTAAATATTATTTAAATATGTTTATTTGAAATATACTTTTAAGTAGTTTAACATATACTATATCAAATTTTAAGAATGTTAGGCTCAAACATGAAAATTAAACATAGTATATGTATAAGGTAGGCCTAGGCCTTGAGTTATTGCATGAAACTAAGATTAGGCATTGCAAAATCTAACTCTATCCAACCTATTCTCACTTCCACTTGTGGTCCTCTTTGGACTATATTTAAAAACAATATTGTTTAAACAAAAAGGAAGTGTTTTATTGTTTAAATATCTAATTTTTGTTAAAAATATTAAAAATGTTTCAGAAACCCAAAAGATACAATTATATTTATTTTCTTAGTTTATCCTTTGATATAATTAATATGATTTTTTTATAAGATTATTTATTAAAAAAAATTATATGAGATTTTTTTTTGGTATTAACCCTTTGATTTTTAGAGAAAAAGAGTTTTAATAATTCGGAGTTTGGTTAAAAAATAATTAAAGTCTTGTTAATAATTGTTGCAGCCATGAATCAAATTCAAATTCTCTCAAACAATTTATCATTTAGTGACGCTCATTAACCACATGAGATTAATCACTTAATTTAACCAGAGATTATTTATTAGTTAAATATTTATTCTCTTTGTATCAAAAAATTAAAACTTTTAAAGAAAAAAATATGGACATCACATTTCGGCTTTCCCCTACATCCTTTTTCTTAATAGATATTCCCTCCGGAATGAAACATAAGCAAATAAATGTAGTTGAAAAACTAATGTATCTGGAAAAAAATTTTAACCACGTATATTGACTTTTTAACTATCATTTTTGTTTATATTTCATTTGAAATTGAGTAGTTTTTTTTATTAATTTTATTAGTATACACAATCTATATATAATTATTTTACGCATACATTGAATGATGTTTGTGATATCAACTAATAAATATGAAAACACATTAGATAACATATTTATCAATTGGAAACACATTGATGACGTCATCATTAATGTATAGTAATTAAACTTTTTTTTAAGAATAAATAGTTCATTTTACCAACTTAATATGTTAATGAATTCACATAACCTAAAAATTAATTTCAGACAATTGAAATTTCTCAGCTCATATCATCAGTTCATAAATCAAGTTCCAGTTGAAGGGTCGGGTAGCTTGACTAAGAAGTTGAGGAATTAAAAATACAAGTTTGAAGTCCTAACAAGGAGAAAAATAATGATAAAGCATAAAAAAATTGCGAATAGTGTAAAGAGGATCAGCAAGAAAATATGCACCTACATTTTTTTTATGAGCTCTTTTTTTTTTATGAGTTTCAACTACATTTGCTTTGTATCCAAATAAAACTAAATCATATAGTAGTTTGGAAAATTTGCAAAAATATCCTTGCAAACTAGAATAACGGCAATTAAGAATATACAGTATTTTTATTTAACTCGTTTCATGTATAGAATTATCGTTGACTGTAAAAAAGCAGTACCAATTAAGTTGCAAACAAACACATGCAACTTCAATAAACAATGAAGGTCTTTCGTAAAAAGGGATAAACGATAGAAACAAGGAAGGACATTCCATCACAATTAATTAATTTTGATGTAAAGTTATTTAAAGGAGTGGCAACTATATGGATGTATTTGGACAAAGTACAGTACATAAGAGTATAAAAAATGTTAGCAAGTACTATCATGTTTGGAGGAACCGACTTTGACAACACGACACGCATAGCATATAGAATTTCAGACTCCTTCAAGTCACAACCTCTTAATCATATGGTTTGTAATATAGCCACATATTAACGCGTTTAAGGCTTCTTTCGTATTCAAAAATTTGGAAATTAAAGTTGTTCACAACTCAATTAACGTACCTAGCTTACTTAATTAGTTGAATGAATATGCATTATTATTAGTAGAGAGTACCACGTTGAAGCATTCCCCACACGTCTTGCCAAATGATACTGGGTCACGAGAATATATACAAGATATATACTTCTTAGAAAGAGTACATTTGTTGCACTCATTCCTTCATAGTGTAAAAAGGAGCCACTCTGGCCAAACATATTACTAATTAAGTAATCGAATAAACTAAATTACCTATTAATTTGAACTTATTAGGTCATAATACTAATAATATACTCCTAATAGTTATAGTAAAACGTCGCTAAACTTTCTTAGCTTACGGTATCAACAAGAAATCTTCCTAATAGATGAATGAATTAGTGTTAGCAACACTCCTCCAACGTTATCTTTTTAACCCCTCTTATCGTGTAAAATTTATACGGTCTTACGATATATTTTAGAAATGTATCAAAGCGTTAGAACTTACTAAATTTCTTCCCATAAAAGCATAAATGCTTAAAAAAAAGTATTAAAATGTTGTTGGCAGCCCATCACTACTCGTAATAAACGAACTCTTTAATTATATTGCTTATCTATACAAGTTTAACTAAGAGAGGTTCACCTAGCTTGGTTGAAGATACATAGTGATTTCTTATTAGTCGAATTAACACAAAAGAATAGATTAAATTAAAAGTATGGATTTTGTTTTGAATGACTAATGTTTACATGTTAATTGTTATAGTATTGTCTCCTTGGATTTAAACCCTAAATCTTTTACTTCATAATTTATTTGATTTTTTTTTTTTTGAGTAATAATTTATTTGATCTCTTAACTTGACCAAGTGAACTGCCCATATCCCTTGCAAACAAAATTTAAAAATACTTATGTTTTTCTACACCGATATTATATGGTTACTTTAAATTGATTGAGCGGCATGAAAAAATAGCGGTATTTAAACGATTTTACAGTTACAGTGTAGAACTATTAAATGAAATATTTTCTTCTAAATAGAGCTTGGTTATCTATTTGGACCTACCTTAAGTCCAATCCTCAATATTTTTATATTAATTAGACGAATTAGAAAGCAGAGTTTTTGGGGGGTGCATTTTCTGTTGCCAAATCAAAATTATCTAATACAAGATTCTGGATAGTGGTGGATACATACAAAGACTTAACATTAGTATTAGTGGGTAGATAGATTTGCCAACCCAATAACAAGTGTCCTTAGCCACAAGATAAAGCGGTTGTAAATTCGGTATAATGATACCAACATGTGCATTAAAGGCAGGAACCACATGGGAAGGTTTCGGTTCAACCCACCTTACCCATTATCCTAAGATGGCACTTCACAACTAATTAGTATGTGTAATGTAGCCCTTCATTACATTTTGTCCTCTAATTTTAATAATTTCACTTTAAAATATATGAGTGGATATAGAAGACTTTTTATAACAAGATACTAGTGCTACTAATAGTTGTATTAGTGTTAGTAAGCCTACTCTAAAACTATAGTTATGAGCTCATTAGTGTTGGAGACAGATCATTTAAGCTGTCAAAATGACTTTCAGAAGAACAATTAAAATGCACATTTCCTTTCCTTGTGTCCCTGCGTTGTTCACGCGTCATGCAGTGGATGTTTTGGGTCCAAAGAAAACCCCTCACTATTTTGATTATTTTATGGGAGGAAGACTGACCCAATCCAATTATTCTTATAAGGGTTTAGGATACGATCAAATATATTTTTATATTATTAGTTTCGACTCTCTTAAGGGATTTAAGTTTTATAAGAATTATTCGTCAAAGATAAAGTTTATAAGAATTAAATTGATTGTATAACCATTTCTGAGAAAAGAAAAAAAAGAATTTGATAATTTTTATACCTTATTAAGATATTTAAGTTCAATGATAAAGATTTTAAAAGTCATAAAAGTATATATATTTAGAATTATAATTAAACTAATGTAATTTATTCAAGATCCAAAATTCCAAGTCTTTTTGCAATTTGTAATACTAGTAATCTTTACAAATATGAGAAAGTTTGTTGAAATAATCAAAGTTTATTTTTTGAAGCAGAGGAATTTCATATTAGTGTACACAAAATGAAGGAAGTGACCAAGAAGTCAATAACATATAATGTCAATAACTTTTACACATTTAATGCATATTTTTTTGTTATACATAAAAGAAGTCTTTAATAAAATATCCAATCATTAATGTAATCAAAATAGTGATTTAATTAAAGGGTTTTAAAAGTGAATGAGCGATTGAATGGACAATGTAAAAGTAGAATAAACAAATTGTTAGATTGAATGGATGAGTATGAAGTAAAAGATTCCAAAAGCAATCAACAAATTTTGTCTGTACAGAGAGAGTTAATTGAGAAGTAGAAAACCTAATCCCAATTACCCTAATCCAATTAAAAATAAAAACAAGAAATGAAAACTAGCTAGCTAGAAGAATATGTGCGATTCATATTCACTGCACTAATAAGCAACAAATCCAATCCCCAATTAAGAAAAAATAAAATGACTGTGTGTCAATAAAACTACGCCGTTTCATCATTGTCTTCACCAGAAAACAAACGCGGCCTATTAGCGGTTACCGGCAACGGACTTTCCACCTCTTGTTCATTGATTCCGGCGAGATTGACATTAACCTTGGTCTTCTTGGAATCTCCACCACCGAATCCAACCGGAGACCAGAATTCAGTGAGTGGCGCTGGTAAATTGAGGTCAAATCCACGGTGGCTGATGGAGGAAGACGCGGCGGCGCCGTCGGAGACTGTGATTCCACTGCTGTTATTATGATTGTGATGGTTGTTGTTATTGTTGATGACTCCTTCGTAATGGCATCGTTTGTGTCCACCAAGAGCTTGACCGGTAGGAAAACTCTTGTGGCAAATGGAACACTCGTGCATCTTACCGGTGACGGTTGAGACGGAAACAGAAACGGTGTCGTTGACGGTTGTGGATTGGTGGTTTTCTGATGAAGATTTACGGTGGCTGGCTTTGTGACCACCAAGTGCTTGATAAGATGGGAAAGCTTTGTTGCAAACACTGCACTTGTGATTGAGCTTCAACGGTTGTTGTTGTTGTGAAGATGATGATGATTCAATTTGGTGATGAGAGTTGCTTTGAGAGAGCATGATGAGACAGAGAGCAAGATATTCTTCTTCAGTGGGTGGGTTACCAATACGCGGTCGTTTTGATCGTTTCTTTTTAACCAAAGATTCACGTTCATGAATCTCTTGATTTTCTTGTTGTTGTTTGAAGCGTGGGAATGGAATAGTAGCTCCTGTGGGAGAAGAATTAAGAGGGTGTAACTCTAAAGCCATTAAGCAATATGAAATGATTAAGTAAGTAACTTGTATCGTATGTATGTTGGTTAAGGAGAGAAAATGAGTTGTGTGTTGAGTGATGAATGAGAAAGTGGAGAGGGTATATATAGGGAGGGAAGGGGTGAAGTGATTGAGTTGGTGACTTGGTGAGGGGGAAAAACTAAAAGAGAGTGAAGTCGGTCAACTAATGAATTGAATGACTTTTTCCAAGTCAAAGCTATTGCTACTACGTGATACGTCTGCGCGACCTTTCCTTTTTTTGTTTCTCTCTCTCTCTCTTTCTAGGTGTATCATGTCATCAGTGATGCATGTATGAACTACTACTAGTAAATTGCTAATTACTTACCTTTTATTTCAAAATTGATTCAATGTTTTGCTTTTTATGTGAATCTACCTAAAATTCTATAAATCATTTGTTCAAAGTAATGTTATTGAATGACCTGTTTAGATTAAATTTAGTTTTAGTAAAAAATGAATGAATGGATTAAAATTATATCTAAACATATGTATTTTATACTTGTAATACATGATGACTCACATTAAAGAAAGGTTATGATTATTTCAATACGGTCAAAATTGTGATTGATTAAATTATAGGATTAACCACAATTTTACTTCAAAAAAATGATTGACCAAAATTTAAATTATACGTTTTATATAAATTGTTTAAATATTCAATTGAATTAACTACATTTTTACATATATTAAATTATAGGTATAAAAAAAATTGATCGTTTCCAAACTTAATTTAGTTCTTAGGGTCGAGTTCAAACTTAAAATAAACTCTCTTATTCGCTTTAATCTCCATACACTAGACTATGTTTAAAAAAAATCTCTAGGCACTATACTAAAAAAAGTTGGTTGTTAATAAACCACTTTTGTTTTGCTTTATCAACTAATAATAAAAATTAGGGGAATTAAGACAGGTGTGAATGGATATGTATGACGTGGCTGTGCCAATCAGAATTTTCGCTTCTTAGTCCGTGTATGACAAGGTATTTTTCTTGATACAAGTATAACACGGTTAATTGGTAAAAATATTAAATTTTATTTGTAGGGTCGAATAAGATATTTCAATTTTTTACATTTTGTGAATTTTAGTCATTAGGCTACTTAACTAAAAAAAATTGTTGTAGTTATTTTTTAATTTTTTTTTGAATATCCTTATTTATTAATTTTGTTAGGTTTGCAACAAGTCTATCTTAAAATTTTGGCTCTAAATTTACATCATATATGTTTTTCGTTTTTCAAAGCAAAAATTTAATAGATATCATAATCTTTATCTTTATTATTTATTAATTTTATTAGTTCTGCAGCAACTTAACCAATTGTTTTTGTAGATTTTTTTTTTGACAAGTTATTGTACACTTATTTAATACGTTTACAAACAGAATACCCTAATTTCCATGCAAACTCGGATACCCTAAATAATTTTTTAGAAACCATGAACTGCATTAATTCTTTATGTTTAACTATAAAAATAATAAATAAAATTGACTCGTGCAGCAATATAATTTTATATTCTTTTTATATTTTTTCTTTATAATTTTTTTTATTATTATTTGATTGTAATATTGTATCCCTAATAATCTAATTTGTGTTTATTGATCAATCCATAATCTTACGGGTTAATATTATTTATTAGTCTCTGTTATAGTCGAGAAGACCCGTACGTCTTTAGTTACTACTATTACCGTTAAATACTAATAAATAAACGGTGTAACTGGGATTTTCAGTCAAGAATTTGGGATTATTATTAGAAAACGTGTGAATCTTGGGCTGTGCCTCTCATTATTGCCAGCTTGGTCTTTCAAATGTCAACGAAATAATATTCTGCCTAAGAGTGATTCAATTTATTTTTTTTTGTTTTGAGGGAAGAGTAATTCAAGTTTATATTTCATATGTTGATGGTAATCAAATCATGAAAATGCTATTTACCGTTTTTTCTTCAAATGATTTTAATTTTTCCTCAATAATATTCGATTTTATAGATTGATAAATGATAACTTAACATGTTAAATAAATATGTTTTTTTGCTCTACGTGTTAAATGAATTTTATGCTTTTAAAACGTCAAATGTATCTAGTTTCTATTGATAATCTCAAAATTAAGTGTTTTAATTTTTTTTTCCTTTGATAACATTTTGAGTAATAAAAGAAAAATATAAGATATTTTAATTGTTTAAAACATGATGAACAACACTCACTTCCGAACATTCTTTTTAACATTTACTATTTTATTGGATGATATCCATGTATGTTACACCACTTCATGTGGTTCTTTTTACCAAATGTAAACTCCCAATGATTTAAATTAATAAGAGAGTAAGTATTAAAAAGGGCGTTTAAAAGAGTGTTGTTATATAACTTGTCAGCAAAGTCTTCTTTTTTGCACACTTAATTGTGGTCACAACGGTATTATCAATCAAGTAAACAATCAGTTTAGTTTTAAACCAAGACCTCATAATACACTTATGAATTTTAGTTTTAAAATAAGTGAATTTGAATTACGAACGTAAATATCTTTTAATCGAGTTTGATGAAAATAAGACAATGATTAAGACATTTTATATCGCATGTGGTATCTTGCCAATTTTAATATCTTAAAGATTGTTTTGAGATAATATCTTAAAGATATTTTAATATAAGTAGTAGTTATTTAAAATAGCTAAAAACACGTTTAAAATATTTGCTAAAATCGCACAACGTTTCCTTTAAATGCAGAGATGCATGAACACAACTTTTACATCCGTATCCAACCTAGTGTTGGTAGAGTGAAGGACTCGTATAGTAGTGGAATAATAGTATATAGTGTTGGAATATGATTCAAAAAGAACCATATATACTAAAAAAGACGTAATTGACTGTATTCAGATTATTTTGTTTTATGGAAAAAAAATACATATTGACTCACTTTTTTGATGATATATATAATAATAACACGAGAAAGAAAATATGAAGTAGATAGAGATGCCTCGTGGCGATGATAAAGGCCAAACCAAAATGTATAAAAACCCTGCACGTCATGGCTTTGATCATGATCATTATCAATATATTGGCTTTCCTTGTTTGAGCCACAACTTTGACTGTGCCCACTTCACTCACTAGCTCATCGTTGATTCGTTGGTTGACACATTCATACATCTACTCCTCACAAACCAACCTCACTCCGCGCCACCTTTGCTTATCAGTAGTAGATCTTTCCAGCACAATTCACACAAATCATGTTCATTAGATAGATTAGATATTGTAAAGATATTTTAAAATTACTGCATGAAAAATTATAACTGTAAAAAAATGACTATTCGAGAAGAGATATACATCTAGAATTTTACACGTCACTAACAGAAAAAAAAGCATTTAGCTTATCATTTCAAAAATGCAGTATCATACTTGCAAACTTGGCATCTATTTTCAAACACTAGTTCAGCACTTTCCAGGCGTCTCTTGAAGGAACAATGGAGCACTTTGCAGCGATTAATTATTTTTTCAAGCATTGTAACCATTATATAATAAAAAATAATTATACTTTAATATTTATTTTAGGTTTTAAGTTGTTCTTTATTTTATTTTAATCATTTATAACATACCTTTAAATTACAAAGATTGTTCCTTTTGATCTCTTAATGTTTAATTATTAAATATGTTGACCCTCTATTCATTTGTCACTAAGAAAACAAAATGTCTAACATTTATAATATAAAGGGCTACAATTTCTAATCTTTAAGTTAAGCAGAAAATAGAAATCTTTGGTCATTTATTAGCCTATGACCACTTTATTTTTGGATTATCTCTTAAGTCCTAAGAAAAGAAAATATCACAAGCAAATAATTAACAATATCTTCTATGAATGATGAATGAGTCATTTTTCTCTATTGAAATTGCTTGTTTCTCATGCATTTTTTTAAAAGAAAACACATATGTGCATTATTTATTATATAGTATATACTAAGTTCCAGAACTGCACGATTTTGGAAATATTGAAAGGGTTTCACCAAAAAAGAAAGACAAATGAAGAGTATGTGTGTACGTGATATTTTTTTTATACACAAGAAACAAAGAAAAAAGAAATGAAACGTGTTAAGTGATAAGTGTGAAAAAGAGTGAAGAGTAGAGAAGAGAAGAGTGTGGTAGTGGAACTGTGGAAGTGTGGAAGAGAGTAGTTTGCTTCACCGACGCAATAAAAAAAAGTGTGGGGAATACTGACACGCAACACATATAAACTCTTCTTATTTGTGACACGTTGCTTCCATCTGCCTACTCCACATCCTCACCACAACCGACAAACTTCATCATCATATCATAATATTCAACTGGTGCAGAACTGTAGATACTCCTGCCCTACACACGAGATAAATAGATGGATTTTTTATGTATAAAATTATATCTATAATAAATCCTTAGTGTATACTTATACACCTTTAAGATCAATTATTTAGCCACTAGACTATTTGACAAAAAATAAAAAAATAAAATTTGTTAGGTTTTATTTATTAACACCAGCGAAAAGACGGACATGTAAGTGTATGTCTTTTCGCTCTTTTTATGAAATTTTGAGTCATGCATATCAATTACTAAGAACCACCAACAAATTACATGAATGAACTTTAAATCTACTCTTTTTAATTTTACATGTATTAAATATGAATTTTAGAGTCATACATGCAACATGATGATGAATTTTAAATACTCCCTTCATCTCACCGGAATTCTATAAAAAAAAATTGTTCCAAAATGAACCATCTTTATTATTTTAAATTTAATATTAATTACTTATTTTCTAATTATACTTTCTAATTGATTAAAATCTTTTTTCTTACACTTGTTAACATAATATCTTCTATTGATTAAAATTCACATAGACACTACCATAAATATGAGACACGACCATATAAATTTTAACTAATAATATTTAGAAAATGCGTGTTAGTGCATAATATTTACTATCAAATAAAATTTTAACATGCTTCAAGAACAAAAATATAAAATAAAATTCCCAAACACTATGTTTTTAGAGCATACTCTTTATTGTTAAATAAAATTAATCAAAAAAATTAAATTATACTAGAATAATTTAATAAACTTTACTTGAAATTTATGATATAAAAACGATGGATTTTAGAGTGAGGGCTCAATTAAGTTCTTCGTTGACGTAGCAAAAAAATATACCGTTTGATTAAATCAGTATTTTAGATTTATTAAAAATAAATACAAGAACATATGCTTATTGAAAATTAAAAAGTTGATTTCAAAAATGTTTGCAAACACTATGAGAAAAAAAAACAGATGGAAAATTGATGATATGAGTAATTTCATGTGTTTCAGATGTTTTCAATGAGTTTCTTGCTGTGCGATAAAGAATCCGGAATCATGAATTGCATACATTTATAATTGCTGGTTTCATGCTAGTATCTATGATGGTTGATCTCATGCATATTGTGTCAATGAATGAGTTAAAGACATTGATGGCATCGTATCTTTTTTTTTAACAAAAGAGGGCCAAAGACTTAAAAAAAGGAAACAAAAAACTAACGAGCTAATCGCATATTTTTAGACATGCACGCTCTAGAAATATCATTAAACACAAGACTTTGAAACTCATTAGGAGGAGACTTCAAAACTACCAGATTCTAAGAATTCAAAAATAAGCTAAATTGGCTAGTCAATCAGCACATATATCGCCTTCACGCCAAGTGTGAATATCTTGAGTATGTCATTCTCCTTGAAGGATCTCTTGAATACGCTGAACCAAAGAAGAAATTGTTCCATTGATCTTACGATTGTTAGTAACCATATCAATAAGCACCTTTGAGTCACTTTCAACAATCAAGTGTGATATACCCTCTCTCCAAGCCATATCTAGCCGATGGCATCATATCCTTAAGGTTATGTTTCTATTATCTGTTTTATTTATATAATTTACAAGATTTTTTTTTTAAGAAATCAAAATGAATTATATTACTAGCTGGCTATTCTCCTAGGATAAGGTGTGCCACAGGGAAAAGCCAAAATATGAACGAAGTACAACAAATGTCAACAATACGAAACAAAAATTAGCCAATTCCCACACAAGCAAAGGGATTTTGACACCAATTATGAAAATTACAATGAAAAACAATACATTTTTGGATTTAAACCACCAAAAGAAAAAAAAAAGGTTAATCTTCTCCAAAAGTTTAATGGAAGAATTTTGTTTGCCTCTGAAAAGCTGGTCATTTATTTCCTTCCAAATTACCTAAGTGCTTGCAAACCATAACAAACTCATGAAGGATCGCATAGATGTTGCATAACTTGAAGAAGTACAAAACTAAAGAAAATGATTCATAATGTTAGAAGGATCCGCTGAACAGATACTAAGCCAATTGCGCACAAGTTGCCAAATTTGACCAAAAATACCGCAAGTCTAAGAATAAATGATTCTCATATTCCTGCAAGCTACACCCAGTTACACACCACTAAGCCTCGTAAGGAATGATCCCTCTTCGGAATAAATTCACCTTGTTTGGCAAACGAATCCGAAAAAGGCACAAAGCAAAAACCGAAAACCTTTCGCCTCCATGAGAGATCAACAAGTACGGTACAAGTTGAAGAGAAGGCGACGTCATGTCTATGAGTATGCGGTACGTCCCCACTAACTAAATAACCATTAACAGAAAATTAAGGGAAAACTTATAAGTAAATGTCCCATAATTACCCTATCAAATAAGCGTGGTGCAGCCGCGCTATCCGTGCGCATCATCTGTCTCTCGACTAGTAACTTCCATCATATCACTGATATTTATAGAAATTTAGTTACACTCTTTCACGAATAATCACATCCTTTCACATAAATACATACATTCTTTCACACGAGTCATCATGGCTTTAAACTAATTAAAATTTTCCATGAAATAATATTATTTGACATGGACATGTAATTTACACTAAAATGTATTTTTTTTTTACAAAAACAAAACAATATTCATTCATTTAAATCGATAGATTACATCATTCAACACCACTAAAAACGTAAAGGATATATGCGAACAAACACACACCATTCAAGTTAAAAACATATAACAACGTAATGCCTGCAAAAATAAATGATAAAATAAAAGTGAACGAAATAGCCATGCCTCCGGATTTGCAACGTTGATGCCCAAATCTTTGATTGAATAATTAATCTTTCAAGATGAATCAAATGAACACCGCAACAAGACGAGAAATCAAACAATGCCACGCAAAACGACTAACAACACACGACCACACTCAGATGGCGAAATCACAAAGAAAAAACCTAGATCTATGTGAAAATCACTTATTTAAATTGAAATATAGAGAAAAAGATGAAGATAGGTGATTTCAGGTAAAAAATTGACCCAAAACCACCATCAATAAAGAAGTTAGAAGAGAAAAAACTAGGGCGGACTTGTAAGAGAGGGAGATTTACACTAAAATGTACTCCCTCCATTTATTTTCTTTTGATGTTTTAGCTATTGTCACAAGTTTTAAGGAGTAATTAAAGTATATAAATATTTGTGTTTTTTTATGAAAATATCCTTATTTATCATTAAATTCACGCGATAAAGCAAAAGTCACAACTACTTTAACAGTTTAGAGTTAATAGTGTTTTTCACCCCTATAATATATGTCATTTCCGATTTTCACACCTATAAAATTTTCAGTTTGATTTGTCCCCTTGTATTTTTTTTTTCTTTTCGGAATACCCCCCTCCCCCATCCAACTCATCAAACTCGCCTATGTGGTGCTGACTTGACTTTTTTTTTTGGTCGGCCACTTCAGAAATTTAATTATTAAAATATTTGAAATTTAATTTTAAAAAATCCAAAAATAATATAAATTCATTTAAATAATTAAAAATTTTAAAAATTATTTTTTTAAAATAAAAAAATTTGTTAAAATTTAAGAATTTTTTTATTTTACTTCAATTTTTATTCCGATTTTTTTTATTACCAAATTTTTAAAAATAAGGAAAAAAAGATAAGATTTTTTTTTCAAAATTTTAAAAATCAGAAAATATAGTCAGATTTTTTTTAGAAAAATATAATCTTGAATTTAATTTTCAAAATACAAAAAAAATAAAATTCAAACGTTAAAAAAGGTCAGATTTTTGTTCGTGATTTTTTTAAATTTTTTTTTGTACAAAAAATAATTTCTGGAAAAAAAAATCATTTTTCGAAAATTCAATTTTTTTACAAATAATTTTTGTAAAAAAAATCATATTCTTTTACAAAAGGAAATTTCTAGAATTTTTTTCTAATTTTGTCAATTTTTTTATTTTTAAAAATTAATTTTGGAAATTTTTAATTTTTTTTTATTTTAAATGAATTTTAATTAGTTTTTAGAATTTTTCAAATTTTAAAAAATTGATTCTTTGATGTGATCAACTAAAAAATTTCTTAATAGAAAACATGTGAGCGTTACGTAAGCGAATTTGGTGAGCTGGATTGAGGGAGAGGGGTATTCCGAATTTTTTTTTTTACAAGGGTGCAAATCAAACCGAAAATTTTATAAGGTTGAAAACTAAAAATAACATATATTACAAGAATGAAAAACACTATTAACCCAATAGTTTATGGTACTTTCAACAAAGGTGAACTTGAGAAATCAATAATAAGTTTACTAAATATCGAAAGTTTTAAAATATAGTTGAAGTTCTAAAACACATAAAAAAAATGGAGCGAATTAGTTTTTTCATAATTTTATATTGATTTATTAAAGAGCGGAAGAAGGACACCAAAAAAAAAAAAAGAGTGTAAGAAGATAATAACTGGTGGACACATCATACCCTAACTAGTTTGGTTCCAATGGCTTCTTCGCTCGCACCATCACTCTCTTCACCATTCATCCACGATTTTTCAACTACTCGCCATGGAACTAAGCTTCTTCCTTATCCTCACGCCACCGCCACACTCAAACCGCGATGCTTCAAATCCTTTTCTTTTAACTGCTCCCTCGACGGCATCCCCAAACAGTTCAGACAGGAAAATCTCAAAGATGGATGTCAGTTTTCACTCTCTCTTTTCTATTCCATTTTTTCTAATTCTAGTTTACCTTGTTGGATTACGTCTCGATTAGTATAGTGATTTCTGAGATAAATTAAATGAAAAAAAAAATGCAACTTTTAATCTGGGTCTGAATTATTTTAGGGATTTTGTTTATGTGTGTTGCAAAACGAATTTGATTATGATGTTGTTATTAGGGTTTCATTTTATCATAATTTTCGTTTTTGCCTCCATCAATTTTATTGTGGAATTAATTTTTTGTTTATGGATTTATTAATTCAGTAGAATCCTATAGTTTACATCTGTTAAGTTTCAAAAGCAAAATTGGACTAGTATCCCCTTAAAACTAGTAGCATATTTTGCTGAATTATGTAGATAATCTCCTCGTGGAAATCAGTAGTACAGAAGATAAGATTATTTTCTTCTTTGGGCATCCTTGTACCTTAGATGAGTGGCGGGTGAAACCTGTCCTGTGTTGGGGTCGATAGTGATGTATGAGAGGGATTGTGCTAGGTCTTGCAGCATCGTGGGGGGGTTGTCTGGCTTCCGTCTTCCTCCCCTTGTGAGTGCTTTGGTTGTTGGTGCAGTTTTTGGAACTTCGCTTAGCCCGTCTTTGTTTCCTGTTTAGTTTATGTTGATGTTCTTTTATTGATGTTATTTTGTTGTTGCTTTGGCCTTTTGTTTTTAGTTTCGTAAAAAAAGTTTGTCAATTATCAGCATAAGTTGCAGAAAGGGAAAATAGTGAAACATCATGAATTTTGCTTGTAAACACAATATAGGGCAGAGTTATGTAAAGTTTAGGCTAATCTAATCACACTTTCAGCGTTTCTAAGATCTTCAACGTGAACAAGGGGGATTAAACATTAAAGTTTACTTAAGAAGAATTGGGAATGGGAATTGGGTAAATGTTATTATGTAAGGCTTGAAATTGTTGCACTGCAATTAATTTAGATGAGAAAAACTAACCCAAATGATAAATATATTCAAACGAGTTATTTTTAAAGTTCAATTGAATAGTTTGAAACTTGGGTGCCTAGCCCTAACCTTGACATTTTATCTTATGTATCACATGCAGTGATGGACAATTACAAGAATGCACCACAGTTTCTATATGGTCTTAATCCCTCGCAAATGGACATGTTCTTAAATGCAGACAATCCTATCCATCAGATGTCTCAAAGTGTTACAGAGGTTCTCATCATTTATATCCGGCTTAATTGCATGTTTGGTCCCTTATGTTTATTTTAGGTTTCAAGTTGGTCCCTTATGTTTTAAAAGTTTCAAGTTGGTTTAAAACGTTACCCACATTTGAATAAGTTAGTACCTTCCGTCACTAGAACGTATAAAGATTTGGGTTAACAATGTGGGTGATTGAATTTAACTTATTTAGAAAATCTATTTTAAAACATTTTCTTTTCTAATTTTTTTGTTTTATTAAACTCAATATCATGTCACGGAAGAGACTACCTTATTCCAACGTGAGTAATGTTTTGGATTAACTTGAAAACTTTAAAACGTAAGGGACCAATTTGAAACTTTTAAAACTTAAGGGACCAACTTAAAACCTAAAATAAACATAAAGCATCAAACATGCAATTAAGCCTTTATATTCTTTCGATATTTTGTCAAGTCACTAATAATTTTAGAAATTTGTCTAATTGATTGTGGAGTCAATGTTGCTAAGCACCCAAATTTCATCGCCGCGTGTTTAACTGTTCAGAAGTGTTCTTATAGTGTTAGTGATTTGACAGGAAAGCATTTCATCTGCCAAAAGTTATTTGGCTCATAGTGGGTTGGATAGTATATCCATGGATACTAATGCATCTTTAAGACACAGCATGAGTGTTAGTATGTACAGAGGAGGAAGGCCTAGAAGTACTCCACCGGATTTGCCTTCTTTGCTGTTGGATTCTCGGATATGTTATCTTGGTATGCCGGTAAGTATCCTGATATGTTTTGTTTTTATCTCAATCTTGGTCCATGATGATTTCATCTTTTTACTGCCTATGTATGTAAATATATTTTGTCGTCATCTTGATTTTCCCTTTTATGATTCGTACAGATTGTACCAGCCGTGGCAGAACTTATTATGGCTGAACTTATGTGGTTGGATTATGATAACCCTGCCAAACCTGTTTATGTATATATTAATTCGCCTGGGATTCAGGTAAGTGTTAAAGTCATTGTTCTAAAATTTCTCCTTGTAATTTATAATATGTGGTTATTTATATAAATGGTCTTTCTTTCCTCTGTTTCCGGATTAGAATGTGAAGAATGAGACCGTGGGATCAGACACTGATGCTTATTGCATCGCTGATATGTTTGCTGTAAGTTATCATGAATCACACACTCGTTTTACCTACATCGCAATGTTGTGTTTTGTTTTATCACTTTGAACTCACTGTAACTTGCACTCTTACTATTATTTTTTTCCCCTTTCAACCTACTCTTATTAATATTTTTTTCCCCTTTCAACCTATAGCATATGAAATCTGATATCTACACTGTGAATTTGGGCATGGCGTTTGGCCAAGCAGCAATGCTTCTGTCTCTTGGAAAAAAGGGTTATCGTGCTGTACTGCCACATTCAACCTGTAAGTATCCTATCTGGGTAAACTTTTGAAAAACATTGCTTGATTGCTCTTGAATCTGAATACTGAATGATTTGTGGATCTGTGCTGTATTACATGAATGATTTGTACAATAACTATGTACAAGGCTGAAGGAATCAATCCCAAATGTTTAGGGATTAGTCTTAGAATCAGCAAAGGAAGCTATCAAATCAAATCACTTTCTCTACTAATTTGAACAATATTAAAAGAGTTTCTTACAATTATTTATTGTGTCTTTTTGGACCTACCATCCAATGATTCCTTCTAGGTTTTATAAATATGATTCATGAATATTTTTGGAGAAAGGACTAAAGTGTTCATTTCTGCATCGCGTGTTAATGTATAGGCTCCAAAGTGTTCATTTCAGTGTTGCGTTTGAATTAGGGAATAGGGATATTTCTTCCATTTCGGTCAGTTTTTTGTTTTTTATTTTTTAGGGTTAAATATGTTTTTAGTCCATATAAATATACCAATTTTTCGTTTTAGTTCCTCTAAAAATTTTCTTTAACTTTTAGTCCCTATAAAATTTTCAATCACTACTTTTGGTCCCTATTTTAAAGTAAATTTTAGTATTTTTTTTGATGAAATTGCACAGAAATGTGTAGAATATTGTAAAAACATTTCCTATAAAAAATTAGAATCTTTTAACCAAACATAAATTAAATATGAATTTTTAACCATAAAAAATATAAAAATTCATATTATATTCATGTTTCGTTAAAAAATTCAATTTTTTTTTGGAGAGATTCTTGTAATATTATGAATTTTTCTGAAAATTTTATTCAAAAATATGAATTCTACATATGAGTTTACTTTAAAAGAGGGACCAAAAGTGAAGATGCAAAATTGTTTTAGGGACTAAAAGTTGAAGGAAAATTTTAGAGGGACTAAAACGAAAAGTTGGTATATTTATAGGGACCAAAAACATATTTAACCCTATTTTTTATAAAGTAGCAAGATACATTATTGTCTACATATTTTTATCTTTACATCTTCAGTGGAATGTAAGGGTGCATGATTTTAATCATTGTTTTTTCTTACTGCGGGTTATAATTTTTTTCTATTTCAGCAAAAGTATATCTCCCGAACATCCAGAGATCAAGTGGTTCTGTTTCAGATATGTGGATTAAGGTATGCGAACTGTGTACATGTTTGTTGTCTTCTCTCACTGTACTGTCTCTATTGTTTTGGACATTCTATTTATTGATTCTATTCGGGAAATGCATACAGGCAAAAGAGCTGGAGGCAAATGCTGGTTATTACATTGAGCTGTTGGCAAAAGGAACAGGGAAGTCACAGGAAGAAATTGCTAAAGACGTCCAGCGTATTAGATATTTCCATACACAGGATGCCATAGAATACGGACTGGCTGACAGAGTAATGGATTCATTGGAATCAGGGAAAGGTGCTGAGAAGCGGGTAAGAAATATCATTGATATAAATCTTTATTTTCTATAATTATTTCATGCATTATATGTATTTATGATTACTTTCTTGATCAGAGTTCTGATGAAATACGTGCTGCAAGAGCACCGCGGAGAGGTGGTGGGAACCCACAAGCGGCTCCTTCAGGACTTTAGGTAATTTCACACAAAAACATTAAGTCACTTGTTGTGTTATGTATCCAATGCCTTTAAAGGTTGGTGGTTTTGGTTCAAGTTGACGCCTAATATAGAAAGGTCAAGCAGATATCTTCACATATCAAGGCCAAATGGAAATATCACCATTCACGAGTTAATGTTTAGAATCTGTATCTGTACATTGGCTCTGGGGGTTATCTGTTATGTACTTGTATTACTTGAATTACCCGTGCTTTGTTTCAACTAGAGAAAATGACTAAGCCTTGGGGATTATTTTCTGAAGTTGTAAATATGAAACCGTTATCAATGTGATGATGAATGAACTTCATGGTTGCATTAGAAGATTCTAAACACCTTTGTTTCAGTATTCTTATTACATATTGGGTGGAAGCCTAATGCACACCTTGTTCCCCGTATTAGAAGATTCTATACACCTTATTCTTATTTCAAATGTTTATGCTGGGAATAGTAATATCTTTTTTGTTTCATTACATGAATTTCACCAAAAAGTGGTAATTTTTGTCATAAAAAATTAAACCTATTTCAAATCTTTTTTGCTAATTATAGCAGGACCAAGAATTGTTTCACCAAGAAATCGAACTTGGGTTTTTTGATCGATCCGTGGTTTGGTGAATCTCATTAATAAAGTGCAAAATTTAAAAATATACAGTTTTTTTTTTAAACTCTACTTCAATTAAGCTAGTCATTTGGCTGCCAACCAGCCTGGTAAGACTACAATTTAGTTATCCAGCTACCAGAGGAGGTCGATAAATCATGCTACTTTTGGCATGATATTATTTTTTGAGAGCAACAAACAAAGGTGTAATGTATTCAATCGTTGGAATCAAGCCAAGAATTTGCGATATCTAATGGTGCTGGGCTATAACTTTTGACATGGTGTAAGCCTGCTCAAGGTACTAATATAAACAAGTTTTAACCGTTGCCTACATGATGAAAATGGTTGGTTCTTACATGCACTTAGCGAATGACAACATCATATTCCCAATGTTCGTGAAAGTGAAGCAATGAATATGTCGTGCAATCTGGAGGTTAAATAAATTAGTGTAATTTTTTTTTTTTGGGAATGATTTCTGCCATAAATTTAAGTGTGGGATCTCTCTTAATGACAATTATTCTCAATGGACCCCCTCCTGGGTTAGTCGTAAAACAAGGGATCTAGTGCCTCTCTATCGAGCCAATTATGACGCACCGCCCTTCATGAACTTTGAGGTAATGTAGATTATAAAATTGTACTCCCTCCCACTACAAAATATAAACACAAGCGAGTAGAAGAAAATTGATGTGCATGGACCAAATTTGAAACTAAATACATCAATTTTGCTTAATTTATTTTAGTTTATATTTTGTAACGGATGGAGTAGTGGACAAATTGTTAAATTTCTAATAAGGATATCATTGTGGCTTGTGGCATAATTGTCTATATTTGACATATCCTCTTAGCTATGCCTGAAATATTGAGTTCACTTTGTGTAAGTGTTCAAAATATTGAGTTCACCGTAAGGATAGATCAAGTACAATATAGATGCGACAATCTTTGCAACTTATCAAAACATAGGTGTGGGCGAATGCCTCTGAAATGCAACATGACAAATCTTGGATAAGAACACTTGAATGGCTTGATGTATCAGAACACAACAATGTTATATTGGAAATGGACTGCAAACTGGTCATTGATGATGTGAATAAAGACAAATTGAATGTTTCTGGGTATGGTGTGATCTTGCCGGATTGCAAAATCCCCTCTCATATAACAATAATTACATAGTTGTGTTTACCGTGCGTTAAGAAATTGATAGCGCTCATGATCTTGCTTGGGGAGCATTATCTTTGTCCTTCGAAACAAATAAAAGTAAGAAAACACTTGTTAAGGAAGCAATTACATTAAAACTATATTGAAATTTGTGTAACCAACCTCTTAAAAGTGTAAAAAATAATTATTTTCTATACAATATTTTTTTTTGGCTTTTTTAAATAAGTGTCCTATATGCATTAGTCAGCATAACATTAAAAATAATTACTAACATTTACCAAAAGAATTAAAATAAAAAGACAAAATTACACCTGTCGTCTATTAATTTAATTTCAGGTAATGATTTCATCTTTTATCTTCTTGACACGTCATTTTTGTCTTTCTGATCACTTTGCATATGGTTTTTCAAAATTCAATTCTCAAAATTGGACAGATTTCATTGTAATCAGTCATCCGACTTTGTACAAAGCACCCCTTCATCTAGTATCAGATACCATTTTATTTTGATATGAGCTCTTAATGTTCAAATCTATGGTGATGCTTCACTCATGTTTTCATAAAATTTTAGATTAAATGTTTGAAAATCCATAAAAAAAAGCGGACCAAAAGACCAAGAATGATGTGAAAAAAGGATAAACAAAGAAACCATTATTTGAAATGAAATTAAAAGACGAGGAATGTAATTTTCTTAAATCTATACTATATATAAAGAAAATAGGCTTAAAATACATGTTTAGGCTGACCTTTTTTATTACTTTTACACATAATATACTGTTTTTAATTTACATTAGTGCAATAAAAAGAAATTGAAAGTAGTAAAATAATAAAATAGAAAAGCTATACGGGGCAGTCCTAAGTAAGGTCCATCTTTCAAACCCGGCCTGTAGATTATTTTTTGAGTGAAATGAATTAATTAAAAAAAAAAAAAACGGATCTGAGCTCGGTAAGAAACGTAGAAGAGAAGAGAGGAGAGGGGGGTTTTGGTTATTCGCAGTGAGCTGATCCTATTTGATTTTCAACAATTTCTTTCACTTAATCCATCGCAATTAATAATTATGATGATTATTTCATGATTTAATCTAATCTATTCTCTCCTTCCAATTATTTTTTGTCGAAGTTTTGTATCCATATATCAATCAATGCAATGGTGGTCTGCAAATGTCGCAAGGTATCTCTTCTTTTCTCTTTTCAAAACCCTAAATTCAATTATCATATAGATCGGATAATTTGTTGTTATCATCAATTCAATTCAATTCAGATCAATCAATATTTCCTCATTCTCGCGATCCATTCAATTTCATTTTTGAGTTTTCTATTAGGCTACTAAGCTATATTGCTTCGTTCACAAAGTTCCTGTCTGTGGAGAATGTATCTGCTTCCCTGAGCACCAAATCTGCGTGGTAAGCTATCAATGTTCATTTCATATTATACTACATTCATCATTTTTGTTGCTTTTAGGCTCTATTTCCGTGTTTTGTAATTGTCCGTTTTCACTCATAATTACTAAAATATTTAAAATCTTTCATTTGTGTTATTCACAGATACGAACATATTCAGAATGGGTTATTGACGGAGAGTATGATTGGCCCCCTAAATGCTGTCAATGCCAAGCCGTTCTAGAAGAGGGGGGTGGATCTGAAACTACTCGACTCGGTTGCTTGCGTATGTGGTTTTGCTTTTGTATTCCTTTGAAATAAAGCCTTCATAACTTGAACTCGTTATTACATATTAAAAAGGGCAACCTTGTGCAGCAATTGATTACATATTATAAATTTAAATTTCTACAGATGTTATCCACACAAATTGCTTGGTCTCTCATATCAAGAGCTTTCCTCCACATACTGCCCCAGCAGGATATGCGTGTCCTTCATGTTCAACTTCGGTAAGATACACCTTCAAATGTTTTCAGTCTTTCTAGCAAATAATTTTTTAGCTCAAAGTAGTGTATCTGCAGCGTACATGCTTTTAGTTTTAACGTATATAGTCGTTATGTTATGTGGTTTTATTCTGTTATGTTCAAACTTCAAAACATCTTTCATGGGCGTTCTAGGTTCCTTGAACAAAGTGTACAAACAGGGAAAGAAAATCAAAATGTTATGTTATTTTCCCTTATTTTTTGTTCTTTCTTTTTCATAATTATTGACAATAGATAGAAACACCATAAATAAGATTGCTAGTGTCTCATTTAAAACCTCAAGCTGAAGCATAAAGAATATATAGGAATTACTCTGAACTGAAAGTTAGTCCCTTGACTATGTAAAACCTCCTAGCAAAGATTGTTATGACTTGTTGTACTTATATAGGAATTACTCTGAACTGAAAGTTAGTCTCTTGATTATTTATGTCAAAAAATCAGAAGTCTGGTTCATGGTGTCCAGGTTCCTAGAACTATTGTAAAGTGTTGCCCAATTTCCGCCATGGTGTTACCCCATTGTGGATTTTTTGCCAGCCTCCATAGGCCACAACACCTATTATATCCGCCATGTATCCACCATAGGCGGCAACGTCATGTTTAGAAGGTGGATTTTTGGCTGGCCACCATATCCACTATGCTATCCACAGTTGTTAACACTGACGGTACAAGCAGGGAAAAGAAAACGACACACTATATTCCCAAGTTCTCAACCCCACTCTCTTCATTTTATTCATTACTTTTTAAACAAAAAACTTAATTATTGAGATGTAGATAGAAACTCCTAAAAGGATATTGCTATTCTGATAGGATCCCACACAACCCAGGGGTGCCTGAAGAGTTCTCAAGGTTTACTCTCATAGGCCCAAAGGTCCAAAAGCTTTCTGAGGCATTAGGTGGGAGTGGTAGGAGGGAGTCTGAATTAGTAATGGTGAGAGAAAAACTCACTCCAGTAGTTATAAGGAATAGGGGATAATGGAGAGGGGTATGCTGGTTATATTTCTGTGTGTTGGAGACGAGAGTTAACTCTGGCTTGGAAGGTTACTTTAAAAGCATTATATTTAATGACATGCCTTAGGGGGCTTATATGAAAAGTCTAATAGAAGCACAGTATGTATTTGAAAGGATATGACCTGTTTGAAATGTTATTGTAATCACGCTTTTATTACATTATACATATGACCTGTTGAACTAATATTGTAACCATGCTTTTAATGCCTTCTAGCTTTAAAAGCATTATTTAATGGCTTGTCTTAGATAACATACATGAATAGATAGTAGTTTAGTCAAATAAAAGCACAATATGTTTTTGAAAATTGAAACTCAATTAACTACATACATTATACATATGACCTGTTGAACTAATATTGTAACTATGCTTAAATCTTTTGGAGTTTTTTTCATGTATTGGTATGGAAACAATTTTTATATTTTCTTTGTATGTCTCATGTGGGTGAAACAACTCGTGCAGATATGGCCTCCCAAAAGCGTGAAAGATTCGGGATCTCGTCTTCATTCCAAGTTGAAGGAAGCTATCTTGCAGGTAACTTATGAGACTGGTA
>Ga0099826_10000231_pt1 | contig 24456 bp, 8 predicted proteins | sample Mtrugardesep15_FD_76830 | JGI IMG/M metagenome (GOLD analysis project Ga0099826, IMG submission 76830) | Root nodule microbial communities of legume samples collected from California, USA - M. trunc garden sep15 | ecosystem: Host-associated > Plants > Roots > Nodule | place: USA: California... | reverse complement strand
TGCAATGTGTTTTTGTTTTAATCATTTATTCTTTCAATCTTCCATCCATTGGATTAATCTAATGTTTGGATTTTATTGTTGAGAGGATTGAGAGAAAAGTCGGATTGAGAGGATCCGGATCCTTTTGAATTAGATCAAGAGATCTTTCTAAACTAGGCCACAAAAGATATGTAATCATTAATTGACTTATTGCCTTTAAGGAATCTAGCTTAAAGAGTATAGTCCCATTGTTGATCAGATAAGAGTATACCACGCCATAATTTCATACAACTTGCTCTATTTATCTTAGATTCTTGGTTATTTATCTTAAACCCTATCCATCTTCTTGAACAAGGTCACAATTTGTTGCAAGAAATGACGTCAAGTTTCTAATTTCTATACATTCTATCCAAATAAAAATCCATATTCACATATCAATTTTCTTTGTAAGCTTCTTATGCCAAAAATGTATTATAAAATTATAAATGATCGCTATATGGCTAGAAACAAGCAAGGAGACAATGAAATACCAAAGTGATCGAGACATTTATTACCTCATGTTACATTCAATCCAAAGCAAACTACTTCCTCCGGTCACATTTATAAACTAAAAACAATTTTTTAGGTTAATTAAATAACTAATGTATCTGACTTATATATAGACTAGATACGTTAGTTATTTAATGAATCTAATTTTCTTCTTCTTCTTATAAATGTGACCGAATGAGGTATTAAGTAAGAAAACTTACACAAGTTTCACTTTTATTATCGTATATGTGTATGTTTTGGTCTTAGGGTGGATAAACAATATTGAGCATCGAAGACCTAAGAGCTCTCAAATATTTCTTAGGTTTTGAAGTTCAGAAAACAAAGTGGAATATCACTATGTTAGGGAAAATACACTTTCGATATACTTCAAGATGTTACTTGCGCATTAAGTTAGTTAATAAACAAATTGTCTGTTAACCAATTTTCCATTATAGCTAGTTAAATCTCCAACCATGTTTAGTTAGATGCTTGTAACTAGTGTAGACTATAAATAGTTGTAATAAGACAATGTAAAATCCTATTTGTGATTTCACTCAATATAACTGTTAAGTTTATTCTTCTCCCAAGTTTGCTTTATTCCATCAATGGAGCTTGAGTTTCAGTTTTAATTAGGGTAAATTACACCAGGATTGGTCCTTTAAGTTATTTTAGTCACACATAAGTCCTTTAAGTTTGAGGTTTATAATAAATTGGTCTTTGTGTTATTTTGGTCACACATAAGTCATTTAAGTTTGTAAATGTTTTTGATTTAGTCCTCTGTCACTTCATTGTTTGGTTATCATAAGGATCGAATTAAAGACATTTACAAACTTAAAGGACTTATGTGTGACCAACATAACTTAAAAGACTCATTTGTTACAGACTTCAAACATAAATGACTTATGTGTGACCAAAATAACTTAAAGACCAATATGTTACAAACCTCAAACTTAATTAAAGAACTCATGGTATAATTTAGTCTTTTAATTATATGTAGAGTTTAATTTTATTAGAGTGAAATTATGAATGTTATGTTTTTTTAGAGATTTTCTAACTAATACCCTAAAAATAGTGGTTAAGAAATTTATTAGTAGAAACTTTATTTTAAAAATACAAAGTTTTATTTTTATTACAGAAATAATTACACAACTTTTTAATTCAAAGTTACTTTTTCTAATATTTTAACCAAACACCCTAAAAACATTCATTGTAATTCTCCTTTTTGTTAATATTACTTTGTTATTACAAAACTAAAGTTAAAATATTTAGTTATTGTCGGTTCAATCATGGTTGAATGTAGGTTCGGCCTTTAAACCATGAATTTATACCTACATCGAATCGATTTAATGTACGATCCAATTTTGATTACCAACTTTTTTTGTTGTCGAATTTTGGCTACCGACTTAAATTGCAGTAAAAGTGGAAACAACGAAGGGAGACAACTAGACAAGTGGGTATCTCTTTGCTCCCCACCAAATCATCAAAGGGCTTCCAAGTTGTACATATGTTCTTTGACCCAATCATGAGTGGGGTCCCACACTCTCACACTTTTGCCATACATATCCCAAACCTTGTCTGACCAGATTGCACCCTTTCCCCCTTCCACATTAACAGGTTGATCGTGTGATTTATAGGAAATCGCACACTTTCGGTTTCATCTCAATTTTAGCTTCGACTTTATGATCTTCAGCAGCACTCATGTTTTGAAAATCTTAGGAAAGTGATCAAATATTTTGCTCAATGTATTTAACTTACATTAATCTTATATATACCGTGGGACAAAAAACAAATATTAACTGAGAATTGAAAATCTATGGATTAGATTAAAATATTGCTATAAGTTATGGGTCTCTTATGAAAGCCACTTGTATTACTAGTTTGTTTATGGGGGCCAATGAAATTGCTTGATACGTGTTTAAAAGGAAAACGGAAGAAATGCTTATAGCAAAGGCATTCCAAATTTCCAATCATTTACCAGTGGACCTCTGAATGGACACGATAAGGCCAACTAGATTTCCATCATATTCTACAATAATTATTATTTTTCAGTCCATGACATAATATTTTTTTTAATAATATTTAAAACCCAAAAATATAAATAGCATATAACAAAAACACGCACACAAATTTTATGATTGTGTATTAATATATCCGGTCAACAATGTTCTTAAAAAATCACAAAAACATGATTGCATGTTTCAGAATGCATTCAGCATGCATGCTATTCACCAAAAAAGAAAATAACAAGTTTTTATATACTAGTAGTATTTAAAAAAGACAGCATGCTTTGTTCTTTTTTTAAAAAGAAATACAGTATGCTATTAAGAAGTATAACTAAGGCAATTTTTTTATCTTTGGATTCCATAAAAATATTAAAATTTCTATTTTCACATGTTAGTAAGACCCTTAAATTAAAACCAAAAATTGAAAATAGAAACTTATTTTCACAACTAAGTATAAAATTTGTTTTTTAGTGTGTCAAGACTTGTGCCCATAGTTTTATCATCATGGAAGTTTTGCTTCTATCATACTCACTATCTTATTTAATGAAACCAATATGGAACCCATATTTTAAAAACATGTGCACACAAAATTAATTACTTCATATAAATTTCATCCGATAAAAGAGTGAGTGTTGAGATAAGATTATTCTTATAAAATTTTAAGTATCAAATATGCTTTGAATTGCTACAATATATTAAGGTTTTATAGGAAAAATTATTAAGGTGAACAATCATCTTTATATTTTTTTTTCTGTTTTAGTGTTGTCATTTTTTGCTAAGTAGTTATTATTTTTGCTTTAATGTTCGAATCGGCGGAATGCATTATCTTTGTCTTCTCATTTACTTTCATTTTAGACTTTCACATATCATGATCCAAGCCTGTTGCAAGGCTACTAGAGCTCTAACTTTATACCTAATCGCGCCAAGCGTGGATCATATCATGTGGAAGACTCAAACAGAAGTAGATAAGAAAAGGAAGCTCCCAGGCAGATTGAAATAGGGGTGTTCAAAACCGAACCAACCCAATAGAAAACCTGCAAACCAAACTAATCCAAATCAAAACCGCAAAAAACTGTACTTGGTTCAGATGAATTCGGATGACTTTTGCACTGAACCGTACAGTTTGGTTTGGTTTGCGGTTTGTATTTTAGGAACCAAACCAAACCAAACCAAACCGTAAGAATAATGAATATTACTTAAACATGTACTAGCCCCAATTACATAGCCCAAGAATAATCTCTTTTGATTCAATTTTTCCATTGTTACATCATGAGGTTCGATTCTAATTCTTTTTCATCTCTTTCAATTCATTTTCAGTGATGAATTTGCTTCTCTTTCTTCCCAATAATTTTTTTCATGCTTATGTTTCTTCTTAATTTTACCTATTCTGATATAAGTTTTACCTAATATTTTATCATATAAACAGTAAAATAAAATGTCCTATGTTTATTTTGTAACAAGTTAGCAATATGTTTATTTTGTAACAAGTTGGCAATATTAGAGCTAATGTAATATTTTTTTTCTCGCGATAAATCGCACAAACCGAACCAATCCAAACTGCATTGGTTTGGTTTGAATGACTTTTTAAAAATCAACCGAACCAAACCAAACCGCATGTTTTTTTATCTCGTGGTTTGGATGACTTTTATGCTTAAAACCAACCAAACCGCACCACGAACACCCCTAGATTGAAACCTTAAAACAAAACAAACAAAATATGAACTTGGCAAAAAAGTTGAACCGCAAAACTGAAAAAGAAAAAAAAAATCCTGCAAAACCTTATTATAATATAATGATGAATCAGAGTAATGTAATGATTGTTAGATAATACTAAAGTTGAAAAATAAATTATTTATACATGCTTACCCAAAAATTGGGTTTTTGGATTAAGGATGCTCTTAATTAGAGTGTGTGTTATTGGCAATTTGCCACCCCTTTTTGCGTTCTTCTATTTTTATATAGAGAAATATTAACGAGTGTTTTAAGGATATTTTTAAAAAGTGTTCTTTAGACACTCGTTAACGAGACCCTTTAATATAAGTACTTGGCCGACCATGGTCATAATTCAGAAACCTAGCTACAACCCTTTATGTTTACGCTTTTCCCACATAAACCACCTTTTGATTTTCTAAACATTAATTTTTTGGTGTTAACACTTCATTTATAAGGGAAAATTAGTCATAATAATTTAAAGTTCGGTAAAAAGATCAATAAAGTCTAAAAAATAATTATTTTATATAAAAATCAAAGTTAAATTCCCTTCAATAATTTGTCTTTGGTAGAACTCGTTAACACTTAAGTTAAATTATTTTGTTTTCTAAGCATTAGTTAATAATAACCTTTGTACGACTGATTAATTAATAACAATATCCTTTTAATTGTTTATTTGAGTTTTTTATAGTATATCTTGAACTTTTTCTCTCCGAACAATTCATTATACATCTTTGCTGCTTCTGTCTTCTTTCTCCTTTATCCTTTCTCCTAAATTTGTTTTCTTCACTTTACCTTTTCCTCCCTTTTCATCAAGGATCTTCTTGATCATCTTCTTCTATGGCAGTTTTACCTACAAGTTCCTCCAACTTGGAATTGACCATATCTATCCCAGGTTTTGCTTCTTCACCAATATCTTTTCTCCCCTCATCATCTGGTACGTAGCACATAGCCACATACAATAGTTTCTTAATTTTTTGCCTTTTGCATCTTTATCTAATATCATAATCTTCTTATTCATCCTTTGTCATTTTTATCACCCTCTCTTCATGTTCATGTTTGTGTCTGTTTAATTCTGCGTAATTTTTAAAATTTCATTTATTTTACCATTATTATTTTCATTTTTTAAACAAGTATTTGTAACTTCTCTAAAAATAAAATTAAAACAATGATGGGATATATATCCACTACAGTTGTGTTTTATTATCCCTTAAATTAAAACAATGATATGAATAATCCACTACAGTTGTGTTTTATTATCCCTTAAATTTATTATTTTTTATAATAAAAAGTTAATATTAAACGGCCCATAAAGGGTTCCCACATATTCATTTTTTTCTTCTTCTTGAGGATATATATAATATACGTGATATAATCTTTCAAAAATAAATAAATTATATACGTGATATAACTTCCTAAAGCAAATATAGGTGAAATGATAAAAAAAAATTGATTTAAATATGTTTTTAATCTCATCAAATATACTCTTTTTTTTTTTTTTACTTGTAATCCTTATATCACTTTTTTACTTTTGATCTTAATTGTTTTTTTATTTGTGCAAAATTTGTTCATATTCAAATTGATCAATATAATAATATATATTTTAGTCTTTTTTTAGAGATTAACTAAGATCAAATATTCAACATATTACATAGACTAATACCTACACGAATTAATTTTGCACGAACAAAAATAAAATAACAGTGAACAAAAGAATAAAAACGTTATATTTGAAATAAAAACAAAAACAATTTATAGAGATCAAAAATGAAAAAAATGATATATTTGTCGGGACCGAAAACATATATCTAAATTTTTGGTTATGATATTTCCAATTAGTTCCTAATGTTTTTTTTAGAGGAATTAGTTTCTAAAGTTAGATATATAATATATTGAGTTTGTAAGTACATGCATAGATAAAATTAAATTGGGTGTTACAGTGAAAAAGTTGGATGTGAACCGAGTAACCATAGAAGAAGAATGGATGACACTAGAAGAGGAAGAAGAAAGCAGCGTTAATGGAGACACTCCTCGCAAGAAACTGCGTCTAACAAAGGAACAATCCCATCTCCTTGAAGAAAGCTTCAGAAAAAACCACACTTTAAACCCAGTAATTATACCTCCAAAATCTTTCATTTACCAAGACCCCTTTGCATGTCCTTAATTTATTCATTTTGTCCAAAATCTTTCATAAGAGATGCTATATTTCTACTACTTTTCCTTAATTAATATGCATATTGGTTCTGCACTACAGAAGCAGAAAGAGTGTTTGGCAATGCAGCTTAAGCTCCGACCAAGGCAAGTGGAGGTGTGGTTTCAAAACCGTAGGGCCAGGTAAAGGCTAACCCTCTATATACTAACTTCCAATTTCTCATCATGACTGATCCTTAATCAACTTCAATATGTGTATGTGCGTGTCTGTAAGAGTAAACAAATCTTAAAATAATTTTTTACCTAATTAAGACTATATATGAAAAATTAACAATTAGATCACTTAATTAAGGTATAAGTATTTAAAATATATACCTTAATAAATGTTAGGTCATTATCGGATAATTTTTTTTAAAAGATAGTTATGTGATAAATGTGATGTGATAAGTTGATGATTGATATGAATAGAAAGATAGATAAAATGAATGGTTGAATAAATGTTAAAAATCTCTCTATCCTTCTATCCATGTCGATCATCAACTTTCATATGTAACACATAACTATCTTTTATCTCTATCTCTAGTTAATGAGATTATTATACTAAAAAATGATTAGAACTTGTGTAGTCAAACTTTTAAAAGTATAAAGAATACTTTTTTCAATTCAAAATTTTCTACTTTTATTTTTCTTAACTAGTGCCCAGAGGCATTAGTTAGCATGACCTTTTTTCTAATGACATATGATAAATAAGTTAATTTATTAGACTAACATTTACTCTTTCATTTAGGTTTTAATTCAAAATCTATAACTCATTCTTTAGCTCAAAATAAGTCGAGTCACACAACCCTCTAAATGTTATCATTGATAATTTTAGAACTAGCAATTTTTGTCATTGTTTACCTTCTTTAACTTAGATAAAATTACGGTTGTCTAATATGAACTCGTTCAAATACTTCCCCCATTCATATCGTTAAATTTTTTCAGAGGTAGAAATGGCTTATCTAATTATCAGTTTTCGTAGGCTATTTTTTCCTTTTTTGAGGGTCTTGACCTAGTCTCCCCTGATCTCTTGTATATATTTTTCCTTTTTTAATAAAATTTATGAAATGGGCACTAGAGGACGGGTGAGTTAGTTAGATGTCAACCTAGTTGGGATGTTTCTGATTCTCCCTAATGCCTAACCTATTTCTTGCCTTATAAAAAAACGTTCAAATACAAACATTATTATTTTTTTAGTAAATTTTAACATAAATTGTCCTATAATTGACTTATATGAATATCTTAGTTTTTTTTTAAGAATTATATGAATCTCTTACCACCTCCGTCCCTTTTTATATGAGTAGTTTACAAAAACATTTTATCCTTAAATATAATATCATATACAAATTTTTAGATGATGTATTGATATACCTCTTGTTAATACTACCAATTTATCTTGGTATATGAAAAGTTTATGTTAATACTATATTTTTATTTTTTTAAAGAATATTAATACTATATATTAGTCACGTATATTTAAGATAACTTTATTACTGCAATAACTTTTTTAAATACTCTTTTGATCATTAAAAAAAAGAGTAGTGATATTTTAACAACTATTTTGGTACAACCTTTGAGGCAATTTTGTCGTTCTCTTTTCTTATTTGTCAAAAACAATAGAGAGAGAAAAAGAAAGAGAGAGAATGAAAATATAATGTTACTATGAGAGAGAAAGTTGTACGAAAATGGTTGTACAGATATTATTTCTCTGAAAAAAATGTCAACAACAAGAAGGCTTACACTTTACCTAAAAATAAAGAAAAACAAAGGATTAAACAACTTTTAATCGACCCATGAGATTAGAATATCAATTGATGTTCTACTCTCATGGGTTTTTTAAAAATAAGGGTCTTGTTAACAAGTGCCCTTAGAGCATCTACGATGGTAGTTCCTTAGCAGTGACTCCTTAAATGGACCCACGTTACACATCACTTATTTATTATATTTTAATAAAAATATATATTAAGGACTCAATGACTCCAATAGCAGTATACTAATAAGGACTCCAATGAACAATACTTAAATACTCCCATTAACTTTACATCATTAAACAAAAATAATTTATTTATTAAATTATAAATTACCTCATAATATTTAATTATAATCCTTAAAAAAATTGATTATAAAATATTTATTTATTTGTATGAATTTAAATTTTTGCCATATTGTTTAATAATTCGAAAATGGAAAAATTAACACTACAAATTTTACATTCCTTCCTTAAATAATAATAATAATATTTTGCATGAATTATATTTTATTTAAAATGATGACAAATAGATAAAATAATATTTAAAACAACTATTAATTGTTGAAATATTACTTCTTTTTTTTAAGTGGGACCACATAGGACATATTTTATTACTTCTTTCAAACGTGGGACTCGTTAGTTGCCTAGGAGAGAGAGTGTCTTTATATAGTTACCTCGTTCCTTAATGGGGACTCATTTTTTCTTCCTCCAATGGAGGGTCCTTAGCAAGGAGTGGTCCTTGTTAAGTAAGGACCTCCCATTGGAGATGCTTTAAGGGCACTTGTTAATCCAAGGGCACTTGTTAAGCATTTAAAAAATAGAAACAATTGATAACTTTTATGTAAAAAAAAAAGTTATTTTTAGATGTTTTAATGTGTTAAATACACAAATTTCAAGACAAAATTTTTATTTTAAACCTCTTATCAAATGCCCTTAAAACACTTGTTAACATTTCCCTAAAAATAATTATGTAATTTCGTTAAGGCTTTATTACACTTTTGGCCCCCTAAGTTTCTCAAAGTTGTGATTTTGACCCCTAAAAAAACAATTCTTTTCAGGCCCCCTAAGTTTGCTTTCTGTTGCAATTTTGGCCCCCTCCACCAATTTTAACCCAGTCAAAGGACAAGTGGGCGCCACATGTGTCAATTTTTTTTATTTTTTTTTTTTGTTTTTTTAATTTTAAAAAAATTGTAATTAAAAAAATCACAACAGAAAGTAAACTTAGGGGGTCTGAAAAGAGTTATTTTTTTTAGAGACCAAAATCACAACTTTAAAAAACTTAGAAGATCAAAAGTGTAATTATGTCTTTCGTTAAAAGAAGATAACATTAATGTTAAACATACTGTAGTGTAGCTGTGGGCTAAAAGCATAATCATTGTTGTCCAAATGAAAGTAGACAACTCAATAACCACAGCACCGTGTCCGTGTTTATGGAATTTTATTCAGCCTCGTGTGCTACACTACACTGATCACCTCTCCAATAATTAAGTGCACCTTTGACCACTCGATTTCATGCTTTAGACCAACCCATGCATTATGAAATAACTCATCATTCATCAACAAGTATCCATATATAAAAAGTGATTACACCCAATAATAATAAAAATTTCATTTCATAATTAACCATATCATCATTTTAATCGGTGTGTACGTTGAATTAATATTTTGGACATGCAGGAGCAAGTTGAAGCAGACAGAGATGGAGTGCGAATACCTGAAGAGGTGGTTTGGGTCTTTAACAGAGCAGAACAGGAGGCTACGAAGAGAAGTTGAGGAGCTTAGGGCTATGAAGGTGGGTCCACCTACTGTGTTATCCCCTCATAGTTCTGAGCCTCTTCCAGCTTCAACCTTATCAATGTGTCCCCGATGTGAGCGTGTCACCACCAATACCACCGCCACTGTCACCGCCGCAGCCGACAAATTAGTCATCGATGCCGTCATTTTGTCCCCTAGAGTGTGATAAGCATGACATGCCTTGATGAACAAGTTTCTTTCTACACTCGATTCTGCACGAGTGCAAATTATTTAATTTGTGTAAAACAGACCAAACAAAAAGGGAAGATTAATATGAGGAAAATGTTTTACAAGTTCTATAAAAGGCATGTTTTTTATACGCTACACTGCATAAACTTAATAAGGATTTTAGAGTATCTACAATGAAGACACTCATTTTTTAGTATTTATACGGATACCAGATGTACACATCATTCAGTTATAATTTTTTAATAGTAGTATTTAATAACTACTTAAACCCTCTAACCAAATCTTACACAAATTTCTTAAATGAGACTCATTAATCATCTATCAATAATTTTATACCATTACATATCAATTTTTTAATATTAAAAAAATGTGGATCCCACTTAAGATTTGAGGTCTTAAGTAAGACCCCAACAATTTTTCTCCCCAATAGAATACCTAATAGGTACCAAGTCTTAAATGTTTAAGACTCTCCCATTGAAGATGATTTTATGATCTATGACACGCTGAATCAAAAATATTAGAATATATGGATGAATGAACCGTTGCTAGTAGTATCTCGGTAGTACTGCTGAATCAAATTTTTTGGATTCATCCATGTCTGATATTTTGGGGGACCATAGCCTATATATATGATTGTCAGTTAGAGTTTTCATTCTTCCAAATTGTGTCGTCTTGACATCAACTCATGTTGAACAATAAAGACATGCACACATAATAATATTGGAATGTATTAACTAATATTGAATATCTTGATAATTATATCATAATTTTTTAAGTGCGCATCTAAATGTTATTTATCTTTAAAAAATTTCATCTGGTTCATTTCATGCATTATACTGGGACAATCGCAATTGTTGCCACTGACAAATAACATGACCATATTCCGACGTTTATCACATCAATGTATTTGATAACATAGATCAATATAGATGAGTGTCATGAAAATTTCATGTAGTATGCATATTTTAAGCATTCCTCATTTAAATCTATAGCATGATATCATAATATCATGGTATCTAAGAGTGATTTAGTTCTCATGCTCCATTTTTTCAAAGCTTTTTGTTTTTTATATTTCGATTCATGATCCCATTTCCTCTGATTCTTGACATTCCTGGCAATATTTGCTAATTTCCCTAACTATTTCACATATTTTTCTATACTTTTTGCTCTTACTTCATCTTCTTCTATTAGGTTGTGAAATATCTCTCTCTATTACTCCTCAGGTTATAGTTATTTTTGGAAGTAACTCAAATTCTCCTAATTGATGCAATTTTATTAATAATTTTTAGGATTTGGCTATCAAGTAACTCCAAATTAAACTTATTTTTTTTAAAGGTCTTGCTAACAAGTCTCCTAAAGGTATTGTTTAAGGAACTTACAAAATGAAATTTTTATCTTGAAAATATAAGTCAAACACATTTAAAATTCATAACTACACAATTTTCAATATAAATCTTACTATTTTCAGATGCTTAAACAATTCTGTAAGACACTTGTTTAATGATGTTTACTTTATGGACTATGGTGTTGATTGATCATAGATGATGGTTGAATCACACATGTACCGAAGAAAGAAGATAAATCGGGATACACACGTTATCATTTGGTACATATAATACTCCTGAACAAGTAGATTGCATTTCCATATTATTTTTCTAATTTTTTTTTTCCATTTCAGATCAAACACTTTAGAGTTTATCCCCTTGTAAATTCCTTACATTGACGAATTTTCAACTTATAATTGTTATGAGAGGTGATAATGTGCATAATAGTGTTGGTAGTGCTCAATGAATTGCATAATACGGTAAAATGAGTTGAAGATGATGGTAGGTATTCACGAACATTTTCATTTACAATTTTTTTCTTCTTTTCAATTTCATTATTTTTTTGTTCAGAAAAAAAAAATTCCCATTTACATGCACTTTCTCTCATATCGTTTGTGATGATGTCAATTGAGGAATCCAATTCAACAAATTTGTTATAACAATGTGACAGTAGACACAAGGGAGTAAAAGATATGAAAAAATTAGAGTGCCTATATAACTGAAGGTGTGTGACTAAGAGGGGTGTGGTGTGGAATATTTGGTCAATTCTCTTCTCTTCTCTCTCGATTTATACAAAAATATATTGTTGGAATGTTGGTGTGATGTTGGAAGAAGAATTGGAAGATTAAACACTAAATAATTATATATATTTTGTTGGAACATTACTGTGATGTTGGAAGAAAAATTAGAAGATTAAGAATAAGAATTCAATTGAATTTCTTATATTTCCTTCATTCAAATCCAATGAGTTTGTTTCCTCCACTTTTGTGGATTTGTTTCCTATTAATCTTATCCACAATTGTGTATGAGTAATATATGTTTATCATTTTAGTGTATATGTGCATGTATGAGGAGTATCCTATAAATATCCCATAAATATTTTTAATTTTTTTTTAAATTAGTTTTGATACTTCGGGAAAACGTATCCACGAGTATCATGGGAGTATCGGTATTTTATACGCATTTGATACGAATATGTCTCCATGTTTAGAGCATCCGGACTTCGTAGGCCAAATGCAAGAAGGTATTCTAAATAGACAAATAGAAAAATTTGATTCGACTGGTTAAGCCGGACCCCTAGCCGATCATGTTACGCCATCGGACCACTTATGATGTTGAGGCGTATCGGTGCTGCATAACCGCAAGAGGAAACCCACTGGTTCAATTCTAACGAGAGCCTACACTACAAAATTGGCGCTCCATGTTTGGAATTTTTGTTACAAAATTACCTTTTGACACTTATTTTCTCTTTCCTTTAAGAATGATTTTATTTTTTAAGATATTTTTAAGAAAATTAAAAGGAATTTTGGACTAGAAACATTATGGGACTGTAACGATGCTAGTTGTTTTTGACATTGGCTGCCCCCATAAATTAAATCAATGCAATCACAATGAAAAAGAACATGCAGAAACTCCCATGTATGTAACAATGGTGTGATCGAAGAGAGTGAAGTAGGAAATGGAGTGATTGGAATTATTAGTGAATGGAGAGAGATGTGTGGAGAGAATGAGTACTCATTAGACATTAAGATTAATAATGAAGTGAACATGTGACGTGTACATAATTTTGTTTTTATCGTAATCATATAAACCTAGAAAATAGAAATCAATACACCATTATTGTTAATTATACACTTTAACTCTATCAACTTTAGCTCCTACGTTATATAATAGTAGCCATTTTTCTAGCTTAATCCTTAGATTTTTTTTGTTAAAAAAAAAAGTTAGTACTTATATTTAATCACCACTGGTAGAAATATAAGTTTTTTCTTATTTCAAAGATGAAATTCTTGTTAGCTATTTGTCTAATATTTCTCATTGCTTAACCTATTTTGTAGCAACTAAACTTAAAACTTAATATAATTTTGTAGGGACTAAACATATTTAACCAATTCACAATGGAATTACTGATGGATGTTCTACATAAGCTTCTCACATTGCAAATTATTCGAATTCCTAGGGTAAATGTCATTTATAGTAATTGTTAATTGTTTGTTGTTTCAATATAAATAATCATATTTCCCATTTTGATTTATTAGGTATTTTTCCTATACTGATAACAATTGATCCAATTCCTTCCTGCTTAAACTATTCTTTAGAAGTATTTTCGACTTCTAAGTTTGGAGGCTATTTGTTTGAGTAGAATTCTTCTAACCTGAATTCCCTTATAGTCTCCGGACGGGATTACTTTAGCTTTGCTTCCTTATGATATCATCCATTTACCTCGGACCAATGATTTGAACTCGAATCTTGTTTTGCAAGATGGTACCTTCTTGAAAGAAACAACAAATATATCATGTTGAAGCCAACAGTGTGCCCCTACATTTTTTTGGCTAAATATACCACCTTACAAATATTAAATGTTTGTCGTAAATGAATCAATCATCCCTATTACGAGCAATCATTCTCTAAAATAAACTACAACAGTTGAACCCTACACTTAAGTGTAGCTGAGCTACTACAGTTAACTGCATTTAGAGAATATTATGTTATTTTTCAAGTGTGTCGTAGCATTTTTGAAGTGGGAACAACAATTTTCTAACTTTAGTAAATGAGAAATATGTAACGGTGTGGTTAAGAACAATGGATCATAAAAAGCATTGGAGACACATTTAATTAATTACTGACAAATATATAAAAGTAACTTGAAACAAATATTTATTACGAATAAATATTAAAAAAATAAAACACAGAACAAACATTGTCATTGATATATAAAATAAAATCGGGAGAAATAAAAAATAGTTTACCATGACTAAAAGAAAAATAGTTTACCATAACTACTTTTTTTTTTTTGAAAGATCGATATGTCTATGTTTTTTAACATAATATTATTGTGATGGATAAATATTAGCTTGTCAATTTTTTTATAGTTTTCAAGAAGAGCGATATTAATTCCCGTCATTTATTTTCATATACCTGAATGTATTGAATCTCTTATTATTAATGAAATACTATAAGCATATTTCCTTCAAGAAAAAAAGGGCGATATATTAATGGTATTTACAACTATCATTTCCTAGTATAACTCTTACCACAAATGATTGTTATCATTTAGCCTCTTAACATATATTCTCAAATAATTGTTGAAATTTTTTTCTTTTCAATATTAATTGATTGGTTTGTTTTTTTTTTGTTTTAAATAAATACAACCAACAAAAAAACTCCTGTCAACATAAAGCTCGTGCATAACACAAACCCATGCTTAGCACATGTGTGTTGTTAGTTTTCACAAAAATAGAATATAGAATAATTATTAAGATAAATTCTACATGATAAGGGATAACAATATAGGTGGTGACTTGAGCATGGAGATAGAAGACCACCTAGGGCTCTGCTTAAAAGGGCACCTATTTTTTTTAATAACATATATAGTATGCATAAATATTTAGAGGAGTACTAGTGTTTGTTTTGATAGTAGTATATATTAATAGTTAGAAGATGTCAATATTGTATACCCTTGTATTTGCAAAATTGTCTCTCGTTTATACGTACGTGTACAAAAAAATAAAGAAAGGAAAAGAAGAAAATACAAAATAATATATGAAGACAAAACCAGTAATTAACATTGGTGTTGCCCCTTGTCTGAGTTCAAAGTAGTAACAAATATTCTATAAAAAAAAAAATAGTAACAGGTGTAATTTGTCAATAAAAAAATAGAACCATAATACAAAACTTTATGCGATTATTTTGAACGAAATAGTTATTTGATAGATAATATACACATAATACATAATTGTAAAAAGAGTTAAAATTTAAAGTCACTTTGTATTTTTAACATATATAATATTCATTCTCACATAACATGTTTAATTTCAGGAATCATATTTAGTACATGAATATTAACAAAAAATATGTGTATTCTTTGCAAGATTTATTGGTAGTGTCATGCAAGTAGTTGGTGATATTATTTGTGATTAAAATGTGTGACTCTGTGAGTCATACTTAATTCATAAGAATGAGAAGAAGAAAATCAATTGGGTATGATTTATCTACTATTTAAAATTAATTTTTTTAATTTAAAATTCATAATATATTAATTTTAGTTTTATATTTTCTTTGATTAATATTTAACATCCAATTTGATAGGCCACAAGTGCACAATTTCTATCGCGTAATAAAAGGTATTGATTTCACGAGGACTAGTGTTGATTACGATCTTTTTGTCTAAATGAATTAGTTAAAAGTTTTGATTTTGAAACTAGTTTGATTTTTGGTAAGTTTTAAAACAATATTGTAAAATCATAGTATTAGGATTGTGGTTTCCATCACAAGATAGAAATTCCAATCCCATGTCTCGATATTGCTGAGAAAATCAAGACTTTAAAGGTGAGGTAAAATAATATAACATAGGTAAAATAATCCCATGTCTCGATATTGCATGTGTATTTTGAATCAATGGAACCTCTATTTTCATGGCTTGGTCCATTGAAAAAAAATTCATTATACTCTATATCACCTTCAAAAAAATCCAGACTATTTTTATGTTTTGAAATCTTTGTTTTTATATTATAGATCTAACATGAACATTCCATTTTTGTTCGGTCGATTGATCTCTAAGATTATGAATTATAGTTGTTCGATTATCCATTCTTATATATTGACATCAACTTCCACTTTCGTTTTGTCGTTGATCATAGGATTGAATAATCAAAACCATAGGTTTGTTTGATAACTACGATCAAACCATCATAGGTACATTTCATTGTTAAAGCAATAAGATAAATTAGAAAATATAGAAATCATAGCAACAAAGAAAGGCTCAAGATCATGGAAAGTCTATAATTGTGACTTCTTTCCACAATTCCAAGATAAAGATAGTCTACTCACAAGAGCTCATCGTAGACATAATAAATTAAACAACATACACAGAAGAACAAGAACTATGAATCTTAGCTCTCCTTGAAAGAGAGTGCTAAAAATATGTAAGACAAATAATACAATTGATCTAATAAGACTGAAGGGCTTTTGGAGGGTGTAGGCCAATGGCCGAGGTTCATTGGCAGACAAGGCTTCATTGTACATAGATCAATGCTTCAAAACCCTTCAAATCATGTAAAAGTGTAACCAACATTCTCTCAAAGGAAAAAGGGCCAACAACGTTGTGTCGATCATTTCTGCCACCCGTAAGCTGCTCGGACTCCAACGTTTCTCAACTTTTCATATTTCAACTTTTAGCTACGGACAAGGGGCTTTTTGATACGGTCGTAATGACACTTTTCTTGACTCTTCAACATAAATTGATCGTTAATCATTAATACTTGCTCAAATGCTCCATTTTCCTTCACTTTCTTCATATTCTTTAGTTTGTGGCCTAAGAAAGAAAAACAAACAAAAAATAGTCAAAGTAAATAAAAGCAAATTAAAATATATTTTTTATTAAATATAATAACACTAAGTGTTGGAAATCCCACCCCGAGCGTGATGGGGTGTGTTGTTAATTCCACTTTAGTTGTGATTTGCCCCTAGTTGTCTTATGTTGGCTTGTCTTTGAGGGGGTGGATTTAGTCTCACATCGGTTAGATAGGAAGCTTGATCAGAGTTTATAAAGAGGAGACACTTCTCACCTTACAAGCTGACTTCGTAAGGATGAGTCAACCCCAAATTTCAAATTTTAACATGGTATCAGAGTCTATCCAAGATCTGACGTTGTCGAGATTCCACATTGCCACACTTCATGCCCATTGGATCTGAGTGTGAGGGTTATGTTGACTTGTCTTTGAGGGGGTGGATTTAGTCCCACATCGGTTAGATAGGAAGCTTGATCAGAGTTTATAACTACCCCGAGCGTGAGGGGGTGTGTTGGTAATTCCACCTTAATTGTGATATGTCCCTAGTTGCCTTATATTGGATTGTCTTTGAGGGGATGAATTTAGTCTTACATCGGTTAGAAATGAAGCTTGATTAGAGTTTATGAAGAGGAGACACTCCTCACCTTACAAGCCGGTTTTGTAAGGATGAGTTAGGCCCTAAATTTCAACACTAAACTAAGGAAATAGGTAAATTATATACTTGTCGAACCCCTTCATGCTTGAACCATTTCTTGTCCTCAATAAATTGGTTAGGCAAGAAGACTTAGGAACAAGCGACATCAAAACAAAATAACACAATTTAAATACTCCCTCCAGTCACATTTATAATATATTTGGTCTATAATATAGGTCAAATACATTAAATATTTAATGAATTTTAAAATTAGTTTTTTGTTTATGAATGTGATTGAGTGGAATACATGTGCAAGTATCACACAGAGCCCAAAATCAAGCGGTCATCAAACTAAGTTCCGAGTTAGAGTCTTAGGCTCCCTAAATCACAAGTTATCATAAAATTGGACTTTCATCTCACAAGATCACTCATTTATAAGCAAGGTGATTTGATTCCCCTAAATTTTCGTCAAAGTCTAAGTTCTACCATAAACTTGACTAGAAACCTATATCTCTATTACATCTCTTGTGAAAGAAAGCATGATTCAGAAAGCACTTTTCAAATGATTGTAATGGAGTCATATGTTAGGATTTCAAGGTAGGAAAATATTTAACTTCATCGTTAGAATTGAGTTGTTAATTTCTTTCCGGTATAATCTACGTCAAGGTAATGAGTGTGTAGATTTACTAGCTAAGCAGGACCAAGAGGATTGCAACTAAAGCAAAAAATTTAGATTGTGAAATTTTAAGCATATTAGGCCTCAAATCGATTCAAGTTTAAATATAAGTCAAATATTGTAAATGTAACCAATATTACTACATTTGATTGTCATTAGATGGGGAATCCTAGTTATTGTTTCTGGTTCGATCGCAACATGGCCATTTTATTGTGTATGATATGTACTATTTTTTCTTTGAAAGTATTAATAAGAGTTAACACAATATAAAGTAGGTCTAAAAAAAAACAATATAATGTAGGTTTTTTAGTATCCAAGATCGTTTAAATGAGATTGCATTCGAATCCAACCTTGAACACGCAACAACGTTAAAATTTTTAGGAAGAGTTTGTCGTCCATTTGGATCCCACAAAACTCGAGAGATTAATCTCAACAGTAGAAGCGGGGGATACCTACACACACACACAAAAAAAAAAAAAAATTCTTTAGCAAACACTACATGAGAGTTGTGTTTTAGCATCGACAAAAATCTTATGCATTAAGTAAAAATCGGACGCAGACAACATTTTTAGCGTCAAAATCACTAGAGACAATAAAAGTCTTGAAGCTAAACACTAATGATTATGGTGACGCTAATTAGTGTTTACAGTAAAAGTTTTGCAATTATATGATAGAAAAAACAAAATTTATTTGTAATCTATCTATAATTTGTAGAATCCGAGTTTGATTTATGAGGGGAACAATTTTTGTCGGATTTTATTTATCTTTTGACTAAACTTCAGATTAAAAGATTCTTATTCGCTTAGAAATCGAAGAGTTTAAAAAAAATTGATGTTTGTTGTTAAAAAATATATAAAAACATATAGTGTGCAATTAAAATTTGCGAAAGTAGTCTAGAAGTCCTAGCTCAACTGGCAAATGCCGAAATTGCAAGGTCGGACGTCGTGACCCGGGTTCGAACCCGGGACCTCACAATTGTGTGTTAGTTTAATTTCAGTGGATTACCATTTCATCTAAGACCAAACAAAAAAAAATTGTGAAAGTAAAAGCAATTGTCACTAGTGTCAAAATTCAATATTACTTTTCTATTTTAGGGTTTAACGATTGGTAAATATTTTTTATGTTAAATTTTATTTTTAACATATATTAGTAACTAAATTGGTTTGTGCATGATGTTGAGATGGCCGAGTTGGTCTAAGGCGTCAGATTAAGGTTCTGATCTGAAAGGGCATGGGTTCAAATCCCACTCTCAACAAAAAAAATATTTTTTTAACCAAAAAAGTGTTAATGTTATTTTGAGACCCAACAATTTGTAAATAATGTCTATATAAATATTATTTACAACATATATCAATAATTAAAGTATTTTTTTAATAAAAAGGTGTTGCACCAATGGAGTAAATTCAGTGGAAGAGGTTAAATTCTCACAATGTGAAGAACTAAAACTAAAAAGATAGGTTTAATACATCATTTGATCCCTTAACTTATTTTTGGTTTTCATTTTGGTCCCTTAATTATAAAGTGTCTCAATTTGATCCTTATGTCTTCTTCTGTTACCTCGTTTGGTCATCTCCGTTAGTTTTTTAATGTTTAATATTTTTGATATGATTTTGACCATTCGATTGCATGTCTAATGTATACAATAATGAAACACCAACACCAAATATTGAGTATGTTAGAGTGCACTTATCTTATTATGAGTATGCACAAGTCTATATAAGCATTGTATGCCTTATTATGAGAATCAATGAAAAATATAATGAATTTCCTTTCTTTTATCTTTAGTTTTCTCTCTTAATTTCTGGAATGTGATCTCTACTCGAATTGGGTCCAATCACAAATTCAAATGGTAATACCTTGCAGATTGAATGGTCCTTACTACACCTTGATAGAGTTGCCTTCAAAGTGTTTTACAATCGAAATATAAAACATTACAAGACCACTCTCCATTTTTATTTCTTCCTTATTCTTATCTCCCAATGTAGGACTTTCATCCAATGATTGTTGAACATATCAATAACTTCCTCAACTTGTTCAAGACTTTTACCTTTAATGAAGTACAACTTCAATCCTTCTTGAGATCATGATTCTATAGAATTCTTATTAACATCATGATCAATCAAATCAACCCTGCAACAAAAATCATTTTCCTCTTCAACCTTCTCATTAGTTGGTTTAATTTTCTGAATCTTCTTATTGCTAGACTTTATCACTTTTTTTTTTCTTTCCAAATTTCATCATTTATGTTATAATCAGGTAACATTTTTCGTTTTTATCTTTTTTTGATTTGGTTTTTATGTTATAAAATATCAACATTGTTATCTTTTTTTATGAGATTTTTTCAATGAAATTTAAATTTCTATGTTTATAGGATGAAGATTTGAGTTTGTTTATTAGTTTGATGATTTTTTTATAAGTTCTTTTCTATGAATTTTTTTTATTTTGTTTTGATAAAAAAAATGAAAACAATGTTGACATTTTATAATATAAATGACTAAATCGATGAAAGAACGAAAGTGTTCTTTGATTATAACATAATTGATTAAATCGAGAAAAACAAAAGATAAATGATGAAAGTGTTATATGAAATTCCTCCAAGTGTTTAAGGAATTGTAATTCATATAATATAGCCAAACTTAGCATCATCTCTTAGTGAAAAGGGAAAAGCCCGAGCCTAAGGGCATTATTAGAGACTCAACATTGTTTCATGGCATCACAATATTCAAGAAAAAAGGAAAGATGAAAGCTTGGATCGTCTTCTTGCAAACTGGAGAATGGACATTGTTTTGAAACAGTTTCACTAGAGTATGCTTTGTTTGAAAATGGTAGGCTTCTTCATCCGGACACACAACATTAGAGTGGTTTTGTGGCAAGGGTTGAAGCATATTCTTTTAAAGCACAATTTTCATCTATGTTCATAACTTTTGATTGGTTTCTTCCTTGTTGATGGAGAAATGTCTTCATCTTAGGTATTGGTTGAACAATTTCTCCGAGACTTCGTGTTATTTGCATCTAAACAGAAAGCAATCAAAAGAAGAAAATTAAAAGATGCCATTTAAGTCTAATTAGAATAGAAATATTTATCAATATCAACAACTAGTCTTCGACAATGGCGTGGAAAATTTGATTGGTCACAAGTACACGATTTCTATCACGTAATAAAAAGTATTGATTCCACGAAGATTAATGATGATTACCAATCTTTTCTCTAAATTGATTAACTAAACGATTTGAGTTTGAAAGTGGTAACTTGATTTTTGGTAAAAGTTATAACACGTCCATTTCTCTTTAAAAAAACACATTCACACTCCACTCTACATAAAAATACACACAATGTGCGACCAAAACGAAGGTAGTTCTTTATTACCAGCTTAATATGTTGATAGATCTGCACGCCTAAAAGTTTATTTTGGACAATTTAACCTTCTCAAATTGTTTCTTTGTAAGAACCAAAAAGATGTGTCAAAATAGTAGATATGCCAAGAACTTCACCCTATGAAATAAGAAGTTATAGTCATGGTGGTGTAATATCAATCACATGATGTCCATCCAATGTATCAACTATCGTTATTTTGTATCCACCTTTTTCTTTTCATATAATTTTATTTACTACGTCTTTCACTAGTACTCTTAAAAATTAAAACACGTCCATTTCTCTTAAGAAACACATGCACACTCCACTCTACACAGTACATTCTACACCTATGTTTTGGAAGTTAATTTCTACAACACAAAAAAATATTTCAAAATTAATTGAGACTCAATATTTCACATGTTCGAGTTTCAAAATATAAAAGTTTTGTTAATATATAGCTTGTGATTGTGAATGATTTGAGCTAGATCCAAAGCTTGTGATTGTGAATGATTTGAGCTAGATCCAAAAACAAAGAACAAGCAACTAGATCAAAATATCAGATGCAACAACACTTGCTAAAAGTAAACATTTTTATAAAAAAAGTGGCAAGGAAAAGAAATAGACATGTGAATCCAAAATACCACAAATGCATGACCATGGTCACTTATTTTAAAATGCATATTAAAAGTAAACATTAGTGATAAACCAAACATCAAACGACGACAAAAACAAGCACAACATTTCTCAATGGGAAAATGGGTTTGGCCAAAATCCATTTTGTTGACAAACATCTCCCAAAGGAGTTTTGTCATTCCCACCACCACCACCCATCAAATTCATAAACCAATGTTGCTTTTGCATGACATGACTCCCTTGAGCATTTTCTTCAATCTTAGCTACTCCAATATTAGTCACCATTGGTGGTGGTGCCATTTGAATTTGACCTTGAGATTTCTTGGTCAACATTTCAACCCTTCTATTAATCTCTTTCAAGTATTGATCAATCAACCATGCCATATCATTTAAATCGACCATACTTATGTTGTCCATAAGTTTACCTGCACTAAGACATTGAAACATGAGATGAGTCATTTCCTTTTCTCTATTATCTTTCCTTTGTTTTGTCAATTGCTCTTTCGCCTTTTGGATTCTTTGTCTTAGAAAACTCTCTTGATTCACCATCTTTTTGCTTTGTTCCAATTCAGGCATTTTTCTGAACTTGTTAAGCACCCTTTGGACTCCCAATTGAGATGGCCAAACCTCGGGTTGATGATCATAAGGACTATAAATTATAGCACAAGCATCAATTCCACAAAGGGTGCTAAGTTCACTAACCTTTTTGGTTAGACCTTTCTTCCTTTTCTTGAATGTTGCCTTCCTTGATGAGTCGTTGGCTATGAATGCGAGTTTCACCTTCTTTCTAGTCATGGTGGTGATGGAAATCAATAAAAAGAATAAACTCTTTATATAGAGAATTTTAGATGGCCAAATTTGTTGTTACAGTGAGTCCTCGTTGGCATCATTAACATAACTATATAAGGGATTCGATACCAAAAATATGTGATATGTATATGAATTGGGGATGCCAAGTTTAAATGTCAAATATATTTTATATGAATTGGGGGATATCAAGTTTAAATGTGTAGTATAATAGTATATGATGCTATAAACTGAAGATATTAGTTTAAATGTGTTTCTATCCTTGGAGAATCACTATAATTTATACACGCAATACATCTTTTTTTTTAAGGAAAACACAATACGTTTTTTTTTATAAAAAGGAAAAAAAGTGACTCCATTTACGAGATAGCTAAAACTTTTGAGAAAAAAAAAAAAGTGTACTAATATGTTTCAATAATACACATGGAGCTTAACATACATACACATGGTGTACTTTTTTCTTGTAGAGGTTTATGAAACACATGGTGTACTTAAAAACACATTTTCGTTAGAATCTTATAATTGGCCATGCTCTAGTGGTATTGCAACAGTTTGTTTTCTAGTGGAATCATAAAATTAATTCCTGTAAAAAAAAATTATTTGAAGAAAAAAGGCAAACAATAAATCTTACTTTAAACATATTGTTCCTTAATTGTAAATAATAACAAAGTAATAAGATGTTATATTTTTTTGTCATTTAGTATATTGGTTAGAAATTCATCCTTAAAGTGAATGGATTGAGAATTTAGGGATCGAACTCTGAGACTTGAATATATAATGCGATGTTCTTACCAATTAAACTATAAAATGCTATAAATTATTGACCTCGAAATATGATTTTTTTATTTTTTATTTTTTAAGTGAAGAGATAGGAATGTTAAAATTAAGTTTGTGACAACTATGTGTGGGATTGACAAAAAAATCTTATCAAATGGAGTAGTATTATAGTTAATAATTAAAAAAATCCTAAAATATTTATTACAATGATATTTATGATTTTTAAATTTAATATAGATGCTAATGATCTAATTACCAATAATCAAAATTATGTATTCCCTAAAAAAAATCAAAATTATGAATGAATCATTAAACAAATATCCTTTTGAAGATTCGATAAAGAAAGTTTATTTCAACTGCTCGTGATTTTCGGGTATCAATCCATTGATTGGTTTTGAACCTTCAATCTTTGAACTCTCAATTTTTATTCGTGGGAAGGGAAAAAATGAATAAAAACCCTTATGAGATTAAGGTCCAGGGGTTGGTTTTGAATAGGGAAGGTGTTAAGCACCCTAAACGACTTTGGTACTCCGAAGGAGCCTCTTACCTAAATTATCTTGTGCTAATTACTTGCTTATTTATTTGTAAAATATTGC
>Ga0099826_10000230_pt1 | contig 24542 bp, 8 predicted proteins | sample Mtrugardesep15_FD_76830 | JGI IMG/M metagenome (GOLD analysis project Ga0099826, IMG submission 76830) | Root nodule microbial communities of legume samples collected from California, USA - M. trunc garden sep15 | ecosystem: Host-associated > Plants > Roots > Nodule | place: USA: California... | reverse complement strand
TTGACAATACAGTTGTGTCATCAAACCTCGCTCCAAGTGAGTTCAGCCCGCTTTACGCGAGTTGCGATGAACCGGGACCTACTGAATTCCTATTCAGTTTGAGAACGCCAACTCCAATCGCCCATATGCATGTATCCATTTTCACAACGAGCCCTAGCAAGCTAATCGGGCGAAACATAGATTCGAGGGATAATTATCACTCCACGAAATCTGGGAATCCTGGAATTTCACATAACTCTCACCACTGAAATATGTTAATGTTTACTCATGCATTTCCTTTATAATACTTCAGTATGTAATGCGTTTTAGTTTCTTGACATTGAGGCTTTGTTAAAGTTACAATAGTCTCAAAGAAAACATCGGATTCCATTCTGGACCATAAGAGTATTTTTTTTAAAAAGCTGTGCAGGTGCTGCACGCTTAAGCGAGCTTGTAAGCGTACAGAGCCTGTAGTTACGACGTTTTGCACGCTTGAGCGAGCAGTGCACGCTTAAGCGAGCATTCATCAGTCCAGAAATGCAAAATTCGTATTTCGACATGAAAACCTCAAAATCAAGCTTTTAATGATCACCTTACACACAGAAATAGTGGAAAACATCCTAGGTCTTCTGCATGACAACAATTAACATAAGTTCGACAATTTAATGGCATAAGGGGTACTAAAATCACATATTCATAACTTAACAATACCATGCTTTCTCACCTAATTCTTCATCACTTTAACTTCTCGCCACATGTCTCCAGTCTTCATAACCGCGACGTCCATTCCACATGCCGAAACTTCGAAACATGATCCAAGCTTCTTCTTAACTCTTGACACATTAATTCCCGATGTTACTTTGAATCGGATTGGTTTTGTTAATGATCGTCCATGCATTTTTCTTTGGAAATCTTAGGATGTAATGTGCATTCGATGCTAGATATCATAAGTATCTTTACTGTGTAAAAGACTGCGAGGACGACCCCCAATAGCCATTACGGACCCTAGGGAGTAGTGTATTGGCAGCCAAAAAACTAGTAGTTTGCTACAGATACAATCCGTATAAAAAATTTGGTAGCATCTACCGTATTTTCTTGTAGTGCTTGCTAAGACTCAGCAGTAATGCGAATCAACGGAGAACAGTACTGTTTTTGGGCCCACATCCGATAAATCAATAGATATACACAGAAAAGTTGTACACTATAAAAGCAATTGGAATCTTTGAAGTTTGAATGATAAATTCTAGTGTGGATCATTTCTATATATAATCGATTGTAGACTAGTATTTGAAAATTGTTCAAAACTCTTATGACGGTAGAAGCTTACAATTTTCCTTATCCTCACTACTATGATAGTGACTTTGATGGGTGTTAGGTCGACCAAATAAGAGAAGGAAATTAGTCATCTGATTTTTGTTTTCCTCTTTGACTCTTCATAATGAAGCTGAACTGCTGAAGCTAATGAAAGCACTTGGATACAGCCAGTCTAATATGGTGCATACAAGAATATTGATGTTGTACTGTGAACGGTTAATTGAGGGCCACTTCTTTTAAAAGTACGTTGACTATCAAAATTGTTGAAATATTTAGTAAAACTTGTGCCAAACAACAAAAATCTTACAAATTGTAACAAAATCCAAGAGCTTAAATTCTCAAGTCATTTGATTGGGAGAGCACATATGAATATATCCCTCCAGTTCCTTGGTCACATGTGATTGTTATGTCTATCGAATAATGGTATTTTTTTTACAATTTTCTTTTGGATAAGGATAGAGCAAAATGACATGTAAAGAATAGAGGGCGTTCCAATGAAGTTGACACTCCACTCTAAGCATACATGTGTCAAATGCTCATATATATTATTAAAAAAAGGATAAAAATACATAAAACTGGGGAGACATAAAACCTGACCCAATGAATTCAAGTAAATCAACCCTAACGGGAATTAGAACCAAGAACAACAGTACACTCGATTCAACCCTAATTAAGATTAACAAATGAAGTTTGCGAGCACCAACTGGATTTATAAGTTGGCAAATGAACCGACTGTTAACACATAACGGATCACGTACCATCAACTTCTTGCACCATCATCAGCAAACATTAACGACTCATTCGAGTCCAAAACAATTTGTACCCTCAACAATTCATTAACTGAATTCAAAGGAGATTTAAGACCATATCAGTTGACCAAGATGACACTTCTCAATACGGCGAATGAATCGACCACCAACACGATCAAATTCAAGTTCCAACAACCTTCTGTTAACAATAATCATAGCAAGCATCAACACTCTTTTTAGCCAAACAATCACGAACAATAGCAAGATCGTTCCTCTGTATGAAACTGGTAACTGAAATTGTTCGCCTACACGGAATCAACCAACTTCACCCACAATGACAGATCGGTGTGAGGTTGGGTGTGGTTGTTGTCACACTAGCCCAGCCTATATTTTCTAATATATATGTTATATTTTGATATATGACCAAATATAAAGTATTGATCTAGTGGCTTGGTGGAGTTGGACAAACCTGAATGTCCCCTGTTCAACTCTCAAGTTTTGCATTTTTAGTGGAGTACAATGACAATGCTTTCTATGGTATCATTTTTATCATGTTATTTAAATTATAATTAAAAAATTAAATGTCTCCGTGAAAAAAAAGAAGTTAAATTTCACTAAAATATAAACAACATAAGGAACAAGGTGATTGACCATTTGCTACGATTAATACATATGCTATTATTTATGTAATTTATTTTGCCAAAATTTTTAGTTTTATTTCCTTAAAAAAAATAAAAAAATTAGCCCCATTAATAATTTAATCCTGGATCCGCCCCTGTTCACCCACCATTTACTGCGAAGAAAAACACACTAAGCTTGCGCCCACGAATCAACCTGAAGCAGGCCATGATCACAAAGCCATAACCCTTTTGAGCACTACAATCTGAATCACAATCCAAAGTTAAAGGAGCAGCGTAGTGGATGCAAGCTGAAGCAACACCCATCAACGCTGTCACCACCTTCAAGAAGAGAGTACGACAATTTTTTTAAAACAACAACCTCAGCCGCCATCATCTGACTGCGGCGGTTTTTGGGAACAAAGCCTGGCTGGACGGAAACAACCACCCACCAAGAGAAACCGACCACCGCGGCGGCGTCGATGGTGGTTTTGAGAAAGCAGATCCGGATCAAAGCCAAATTTTTGGAAACGCAAATAGGAAGGAAACCCTGCACCACCTCCAAGAACGGTGGTGGCACCTGGAGAAACCAACCCCCAAAGGAGATTGGTGATGACGCAGCTGTGGAGGCTGATCGCATATATTTCTAATTGTTTTAAAATTTTTAACCATAGTATGTAATGTAAATGCTTACATATATTTCTAATTGTTTTACTAATACGACTGTATTTATGGTTTATTAAATTGAAAAAATATTTTTAAAGTATATATTTTATATTTTTATTCTATTTATTTTTTTTATTATATTTTGTAATATTAGTTGACTGTAGTGAAATTTTACTTTAGGGGAGTAATTAAATATTTGTTTATATTCTTTTCATCATATTAATTTTTTGTTTAATGATATGTATGTCATTTTAAAAATACATATATTTATTTTCTATCATCATTTTCTAACAATTCAAACAGCTATCTATTTTTGTTTTTGACAAAACTATATAATTTTCTTATTTCTATTCTTACCAATTTTTTTCCTTTCCTCCATTTTCCTTTTCATATTTCCTATTCTTTCCTCCCTCTCGCTGAATTCTAGTGGTGGTGCATGTACGTTCGTTTGTTGTCTCTGTACATTTTGGGTTGTTGTAAAACCCTTCGGATTGGTTTATTTCCCCGGATACCCACGGAGAGGCACATTACACTTTTAGGCAGAATCTTATCAAAAATGGGAGAATATTGGTTGGTTCGAAATACTATGGAATTTATTTTTGTTTTTTATTTTATTTTAGTGGGACAAATTTTATGTATGTTATTCAATCTTTTGTAACTTTTTTATTTTAACCTATCTACGATTTGCAGATGGATTTCATCTCCCCCCTTATGCTTAAAAAAATATCAAAGAACTAAATAGACTCTCCTTAAAAAAAAACTAAATTGACTCGATTTATTTTATTTATTGACTAAATTGGGTCTTGCAATATTTCTCAAGACTAAAATGTGTATTCACTCTTAATTTTTATCATATCAAGTTGTTATTTAATGATATTAATAATTTTTTTTTCGGAATCTATTTATGATACTTTATAAAGCTTAACTAAGTTAGTAGGGATATTGCATTTATATGCAGGGGCCGGGGTTCGAACCTCGGATACTCCACTTCTCCACAATTAAATTATGTGAGCTCTAGCCACTAAACTACTTGACAAAAAAAAAACAAAACTTAGCTTAGTTGGTAATGTATAATATATGCAAAGTCGAAGTTCGAACCCCATACACCATCAAATAAGATAAATACACATATTTCTTTTCTATTATAACTTTCACTTTCTTTCGTCTCCGTGAGTATAACTCATTTGTCCCACTTTTTTTTTTAGGGATCCGTTGACCCACTTATTCCCCTTAAACCGGCTCACTTATTCTCCCTTAAAAGGTGAATTCTAGTTATTAAGCTACTTAACGAAAAAATTATCTTCCTTTCAATTTTTAACTTGTCCTGCTTAATTTTTCTCAAGACTATTAATTTTATTTTTATTGTTTTTATTTTTCTAAGGGACTAAATTGGATCTTACCAATTTTCTTAGGGATTAAAATGGGTTTTCACTATCAAAAGTAATGAACAAAAAGAGAATAAATTTAGTCTATGTCAATTAATGCCAATTAATTTAATGGTTGATTAATTTTATAATCAAGTTTTATACCATATTTATCAGCCTTCTATGTCCATTGCACCATCACTCTATAAAATACACTACCTAAACGCAAGAAAAAAATATATAAGAGAGGGGTGAGAGTTATATAAAATTTTAGAGATCATAAGAAAATAATCAAGGAAGATTAGTGAAAGTTCAAAGGAAGAAGACAAAGAGGTAAGTTTCAGAAATTCATCTATGTTGTTACTCGTATCATGAAGCTTCGTTTTTCATCACTCTTGTTAATTTTTCTGATTGCTGATGGGTGTGTATGTATGTTAATGCTAATGTTGTTACTCACGTATTATTATTGTCTTTTTGGTATATTTTTTTTCCTGAAGGATGGTACATATTTTTTTTTGTCAATCTCTTTTTGGTACAAATACATCTAGTCTAGTAATTTTAGTGATTAAATCAAACGATGTTTAATTCTTATGATTTATTTTGATCAGATCTAATGGCTTGTATTGATTCATTTAATTCTCACGTGCATTGTGTCTTGCTTATTACTTCGTCTTGTTATATTTGATTTCATCTCGGCATCTCTTCAATTCCTCAGAAAACATTGTTTGGATTGAGGGTTTAGGAGCGGAAGGGAGGGAAGGGTTCACTTTTATTTTTTAAATTACAAACAATGCAAAATATTTTTAAAAATAAATTAAGTGTTTTTGATGTATTATATGTTCATTTATCATGTTGTTAGTTCAATTTTGTAAAAATCATTTTATAATGTCCATAATTTAAAAAAGAAAAGTAAACTCACCCCTCCTAAATCCTCCATTCAAACACACTCTTAACCCGCACAACATTCCGTCCCCAATTTAAATATTATTATTATATTATTATTTGAGTGACTATTTTTTGCTTTAAGAAGTCAAACTAAATTGGCACGATGTCATTGAAACCATAAACTCCAAGGTCCTTAGCCAAGTGGTTTTGTGAAATGACTTATTATTATTATTATTGATAGTCAAAGTTATTATTATTATTTCCCTAAATAAAATAAAAATAATTATTATTATTATTGTTATTTGTAGAATTATTTTTTTATTTTTTTGGTCAAGTTATAGAATTATTAATATTATTGTTATTATTATTGTTTATTCAAATTTAACAATTATTGTTTCAATCTACTTAAAAAAAAAATTCTTGTGATATATCATCAGCATAATTATTTAAGATCATACCGAATAAACACCTCATTGTGAAGTATAACATTTGGATCCTAATTTGAATAAAAAAGATTCCTTGTACAACTAATATATGTTTCAATTTCATAATATCTGTTATTTGTACTTATAATGTTCATGCTAAGGTTACCCTTATTTCTACTTATAATGTTCATGTTGATGTTTAGAACCCAATTAATTTGTTTAAGCTAGGAGAATCTAATTATAAATTGTAAAAATCTGTTTGAAATTTGTCTCTTGTTACTAATGTGACATCTGCAAATATAGTGGTTTATATTGTAGGTTCATCCTGTTATTTTTGTTAGATTCATTTTTTATGACTTATTTATTTTTATGATCATTATTGTTCAGTTAATTGAAAGATGTACGGTGGTCCTAACAAATCAAAATCTGCGGTAGAAGGTTCGAATAATGTCAATGACATGAAAAATCTAACTGTCCATATGGCTGATTCAAGGGTGGATGCTTCCTATGGGACTATTGATACGCTAAAGGTTACACCGTCAGGTCCAGAGGCAGGTGTAAATGCTGCTGATGCTGCTGGCGCTGATATCAATCGTGCGGATGCTAATGGAAACCGTCCAGTGGATGCTATTGTTGTTCCTCATACGCTCGAAGATGTGAAAACAAGTCTTGAAGAACTGCTTTTATCACCTGGCGCTGATATCGGTTGTTCTCTTCCGCTATCTGTTAATTCATCAAGTCCTCGTTCAGCTGTGCCTTTATCATCTGCTGAAAATGGATCTCCATCCTCTCTTGTGGCTCCAAAGTTTACCGTCTCAGCTGTTACAACTTCATCAGAAAAGAAAGAATATCCAATTGCACTTCCTAGTGTAGAAAGCAGCATGTACGCCACAGATGAATTTCGCATGTATTCGTTTAAGGTCCTTCTTTGTCCTCGTGCATACACTCATGATTGGACCGAGTGTCCTTTTTACCATCCTTATGAGAATGCTAAAAGGAGAGACCTTAGAAAGTTCACCTACAGCTGTGTGCCATGCCCTGATTTTAAAAAAGGGGATTGCAAACGTGCAGATAATTGTGAATTTGCTCATGGACTATTCGAGACCTGGCTACACCCAGATCGGTATCGCACCATTCTCTGCAAAGATGGTACTAGTTGTGACCGAAAGGTGTGCTTTTTTGCACATGTAGCTGAAGAGCTGCGTCCAATATATATGTCCACTGGATCTGCTGTTCCTTTACCCCGATCAGCTGCATCTGCTCCTAATGTCATGGACATGGCTTCTGCAACGAGCCTTTATCGTGGTTTGCTATCAGCTCCTTTTGCACTGCCTTCATCTCCATATACAAATGGAATCTCTCCCTCAAATAATGCTTGGCCAGCTCTTCACTTACCAGGAAGAAATATGTTCCAAGACATTCATGGTCAGCAGCACATGCTAAATGACTTAAGCTGTTTCTCACAGCCCCGTCCTGGTGCCATTTCAGTGAGTCGATCTGTTAACTCCTGTCCTAAGTGGGGATCCCATACTGGAAAACCTGATTGGTCCGTTAACGGAAATGACTTTGGTCGAACGCAAAGATATACCTCTTTTGAGCATGGAAACAATGCTCAAGAGCCTGATCTATCTTGGATCCATTCTATTCTCAACTAAGATAAAAGAGAAGCTTGCAGATTCTTCACAATTGCATCTGCTAAACTGAATTCCAATCTTCAAATAGAGTCTCTTTGGCTTGAGCAAATGCATCTGGATGAACTTGTAGTCTAGTCATTTTGCTTCAATAGTTATTTAATTTAGTTTAATTTCCTTAGACTGCAATATTCATGGAGGATAATCGTTTTTTATTCCCTTTAATTATTGTCATTCATTGTTTTATATTTTGTGAACTCTTTCCCTTTAATTTTTGTCATACTGGAAAACTTGAAGTTTACTTTGTTCTTGTGTTGTATAAGCTGAGTTGAACTCTGATCGTTTTCAAATTCAAACCTATGGTTATCTCTCTTGTATCAAAGAAAGCTTAAATTGTAAGCTGCAGTTTTTGCGCAATGATAAAGTTGTTGTCACGTGACTAAAATGACACAGATTCAAATCTTGGAAACAACCTCTTGTGTGAAAAAGAGTAAGGCAGCGTACGATACACCAAAATGATGGGACTCCTTCCGAACCCTGCGTATGCGAGAGCTTTAGTACTCCCGACTGTTCTTTTTATTGGTGTAACTAATTGTATTGACAAGGTAATATAAGGTAACTTCACCTTTTTAAAACCTCAAATCTTTTATTTTGAATCAAAATCAAAGACTCATGAATGAATCATGATTGTCTGTTTCACCTGATATCTATGCATTCTTGTTATGAGTGTTGAAATCAAAAGCCAACCATATCATGTTTTATAGTTTTCAATTTAGGTTTTTTTTGGCCATTGAAACATTTAACATTTTGACGGCTGAGAACTTTAAAAACCAGCATGTGGTAACAAACAATTCAGATAATTAAATCTCTACTTGAAAATGGCTTTTAAATTAGGGTTTGAACTATTTGATTGATTCAATACAATCTAATTGACACCAAGTTTAATATTACTATATCAAAAATACATTTTTTTTTAAAGGGCCCTTATACTATATCAAATACATTTACGCAGAAGAAATTAACTATGAATTAACAGTTCAATTTATGATCATACAAATAAAAATTTTGCACAATATATGTTAAGATTTTTCCAATCCAATCAAATCTTTGGCAAAAATCATATATTTAACAAAAGAATTCTTTATACAATAATGTCGTACCCCAATTTTTGATCCGAAAATCCCACTGACACGCGTCTCTCAACCCTGATCGATCTCTGATTTTCACTAAAAAATTCGGCAGAGAGGTATTTTAAAATACCTCATGTTTGGTTCCGAGTCGGGCCCTCTTCTCTATTTATTTTTTTAATTATATTCATTTTTTAATTTCCATCTTTTTATTTTTAATTAGCTTTAATTTTATTTTTAAAATTTAATCTTTATTTCTTATTATTTTTATTTTTTTTTAACTTTTAGTCTTTATCCTTTTTTATTTATTTATTTTTGTCCAAAATAATATAAGTCCAAAAATGGTCCGAGTTCAGAGAAAGTGCAGCTGTCACACGTTTCATCCCGATCCCATCTCCAGGAACAGAATTCACGACTCATCTGATACCAATCCTAAGCCAGCTTTCACACGCCTATCTGCAGGCAAGATTAGAGGAACAAACTCGTTTTTTCTCCTCCCCAAGTTATAGATTATCTGCTCCAATACTGATGTTATAAATAAAACCTACACAATACACAGAAAGGACACAAAAAAAAAATCCCACAACAAGTTCATCATCGAAACCTGCATAAAAAAAAAAATATTTTTTACACCAGCATGATCAGTCACGTAAAATCATTTCCATACTCCAACCAATGCATCAAAACACAACATTAAAACCTCTTTTCAAATATGCGCAAACCCACAACTCAACACTGCCATCGAACCACAACTATAAGCACACAAGCCGATCAACCACACAACAAATCAAGCAGTCAGGTCACAAATCAGCACCATACAAATTGGCACAAACCATCTCCCAAACCTCATAACCGTCAGGCTCAAAGATCAGACCCAACATCAACACACAGACACGCATCACCCACACAAATCGAACCTCAAGCACCGATTCACACAACAAGACGTCACCAGGCTGTATGCGTACCATCAAGCAACACACCGAGCATCAACACGTAAGCCTATCCGACCATCGCATCAAATATCGCAAAAAAATAGAGGTATTTCTCTTTTTTCTCTTTTCTTTTAGATCTAGGCTTTCGGGTTAGGGTATAGGGAATTTTAAAGACATAAACGAGTAGAAGAGAGGGAAGGAAATAGAAAGAACAAGAAATTTAAAAAAAAAAGAGTTGTCTTGGACGTTAACAGCAGCGGCGCCGCTGTCCATGGCGGCTAACCGCCGCATCGGAGCTCACCTCCGACCACCCTTCTCGTCGGAGAAGAAGGTGAGTGAGGGAGGAGAGAGAACATTGAAATGAAGGGAAGAGAGAGCAATTGAAAAGGAAAATGAGAGACATTTCTCCCATAGCCTATATATAGGCTCGTTCCGATCCAGTATGCGCTGGTTCATGCGCTGGTTCATGCGCTACTGTGTACCCTCACATCCTTGGCCTTCTGATCTTGATCAGAAGGCCTGCATGCCTCACCCTTGATCCAGTCTAATGGCCCATGCGTGCCTTTCATGTCCTTAGGCCCAGTTTGCTTTTTTTTTTTACTTTCTACACCCCCTTGCTTACTGACTGTACCCCTCTGTTTTTACCTTCTTGTTATTTTCATTTCTTTCTCATGCATTTCTTCTTACCTATTATTTTATATATTCATTTCTGCATCATATTTTATTTATATGTATTATCATCATCATCATTTAATTATTGATTTTTATTTATTTGCATGGAATTAGAATGTGAATTTAGGCTTTAGTGTAATTTTTTTTTTTATGACACAGAACTTAGAATGTACATTTAGGCTTAAAGTAAATTTATTTTTCCGCAAACCTTAGAATGTATTTTATGCTTAATGTAAATCATGCATGTGTGTGTGCGTGTGTGTATGCCTTTTATCTTCTTTCTAATTTAGGTTAATGGTCTTTGTGGTGATCCAACGTCACCGCAAAGTGCCACGCTTTTATTTTCTCGCTCCGATAGTTGTAGCTTTAATTCAATGCAAACAATCACAAAAAACATTTACTCAATAAACCTTGATTCAAAAAATCAAGTGATCCTCTTATTTTTCTTATTTCTTAAATCAAAATTGCAATCAACTTTAATTATATTTCGAGTCATTTCCCTTTAATATAAAAAACACAAACAAATTTGTTTTGCCATTTGGCTTTTCATTTTAAAACCTTTTTCAAAACTAATAAAAAACACACAACCAATCAAACGTTAATTTCTACCTTGAACTATGAGGTTTTGATCCCTCACGGGTATGTAGGCAAAGGACTTGTCCTTCCAAACAATAAAAAATGTAGATAAAATAGTTCTCCTTTTTTCTTTTTATCACTTTAAATTCCATTTTTAAAAGCAAGCAAGTTATAGCATAATTAATTAGATAAAATCAAGAGGTTTCCATATAATACTATGAATATTTAGGGTGCTAACACCTTCTCTAAATATAACTAACCCCCGAACCCTTAATCTTTTAAGATGGTGTTTGAATTTTTTTCCATTCTTTTGAAAATTAATTAAAAGTTCAGTCGTGAACAAAAGTGAGTCAAAAACTAATCAAGTAGCCTTGATCTCCGAAAAAATGACGCGACAAACAATATATAAATTCTATGTATTAATATTTGATTTTGACAAAAGAGAATTTTGTACTCTTTAAGATTATCGATTTTCTGCACCCTTTAGGAAATACAAGAATCTTTAAGAAAAATTTGATGTATTTAATGATTCTAAATTTTTTTCTCAAGAATAGAATAATTTATTTTGAAAGATTCACTAATTGAATTAATCAAAATTACTAAAACTAAATAGATTAGGGTTTGCGATGATACCAAGATTTATACTGGTTGAACCACTTTCGTTCTCGCTTCGTGGCATACTCTAGTCCTATCACAATGTGTCATAGAGTCCCTTTCATTTCGCATACTTTATGCTTGAATGAATGTATACAACAAGGATTTCATTTGGATGATTTAACAAGATTATTCTTTTATCCTATGATCATTAACCCCTTGACTTAATTGCATTTAAAAAAACGTATAGTACCAAAAAAAAAAAAACGAGAGAAACAAAAGCCTAAGTTAATTGCTGGGGTGTCTTAAATTAATCTAAACAAAGAAACACCTCTCATCAATCTATGTCTGCAACTGTTTCTATGTCGCAGCCTATAACTACCCGCCATGAAGAAAGACTAGCGGTGGAAGACCTTGAGGAAGACTTTGAGTAGCACTATCCAAGCCTATCAAAGAGCAATAAGGCAGAGAGAAAGAAGAAGAAACAAGTGAATAAAGTGGAGCCTACTCAGTCGGAATGAAAACCCGTGCCCAAAATGGCTCCTCTAAAGTTACCTTGACAGATACAAAATAGTTGGTTCGAAGGCAACAATTTAACTGCGTAGATCAACACTTTTGTTCAAATTTCCATAGAGAAGGTAGTTTTGTAGCAGTTGTTAGTTTCTCTGTACTATGGTGGTATTTTGACACCTTTTCCTTAGGTTTTTCTTTTCATAGGTTTTACATATTGTGACTCTACATGTATTGGTTCAGGCTTCTCATATCTTTTATATTTAGTGCTTTGATAAAAAAAAATCAAAACAAAGAAAAAAAATATAGTACAAAAAAGAAAAGAAAAGAAAGAGAAAAAAAAAAGAAAGACGTGGTCTTTTTCTCATAACACATATCCTTATGGAATGAAGTGGGTGCTCCCCACCCAGCATTTGTTTTGCTCTCTCATAATATTTATTCATTCCTTTTGTTTAGTTTAAAGAGACTAGTTTTGTCATGTTTCGGAGTGAGACACACATGCTTTCTTTGTTGAGTGCATGAGTTTATATATGTTTGGTTGGTAGTCAAATAAATAAATTTCATTTTTCAAAAACCAGACAAGTCTTTCACTTCTTTACATGCAGAAGCAGAAGAATAGAGATAGATTTTTCAACATGATTAGTTTATTTTCTAAGCAATGATTGAGTATGTATAAAATCTTGCTGCAAGAGAAATAGATTCTGTTAGATAGGAGCAAAGTTGAAACCTTTTTCAAGTAAAAAAAGATAAAAATAAGATGAAGTCCATCGACGGCAAAGCTAGCAGAAATTTTACACATGAGGCAAATTTAAAGAAAAAATAAAATATTTTTAAAATCAACATATTAAATTTAAAGAAAAGTTTAATTTTAGTCCAATAAATTATAACTTTTTAGGTTAAATCACCACAAAAAAATTATTCAATTTTTGTCTAATTAATGAGGGATATCTTGAATCAATTATTCAATTCTTGATAACAACAAATTATGGACTAAAATTGAATAAAATATTAAGAACTTAACTTAAAAATCAAGAGTGTTTTAAAGACTAAAACCAAATTTAATCCTAAATTTAACCAATATGTTATAAAAGCATATTATTTTTTACTTACATGAAATGTAAATTAAAGCAATAACAAAGAAAATAAAAATTGGCAATAACTATTTAAAAAAGTTGAGCACAAATTGTTTTAAAAAAGTTAATTTTATTCATAAATGATTGTATACTAAATAGACTAATAATTTCTTTTTCAATGTAAACAAATAAGTTATTTGCAAAAAAAAAAAAAACTCATTATATGTTTAATTTGTTGTTTACTATTGTTTTGACAATTTTTACAAAATTTTCTCCATATTTGTGATTAAATTAATACAAATAAATCTATAAATTCTATAGTAATTTCTTAACTTTCTTATTTATTCTAATTTTTAACAAATAAATTTGTTTGAGATACCTAAATATTTTTTATTTGGGGTAACTAAATACAAAAACATACCAATCCATTCAAATTCTACAATAATGTTTTTTTTTGGATAGCTTTGCTACCTCATGGTAATGAAGGGATACCCCCGCCACCAACATTGTTACTAAAAATGTGTTAACAATATATTTTAGCATTTGAATTATGAACAAGGAAATGTTTATGTATATTTAAGGTTGTTCGTTGTTTTAAATTAAAATCATTGATAGGAATTTAATTTACTTATGTCATTTTCTGATTCAGTATTTCGTTTCCCAAACACAAGTGATTGATTATGCTTTTACAAGGCAGAACATGTTGCTACTTTGAGCACAAAATTGCACTTTTCTACGGTTGTAAAGGGAATCACTAATACAATGGTGTAATTAAGGAAAGTTTAAAATTTTGTAATGTCTTTTGTAATTTCTTTTTTATTGGAAATGAAATTTTAGGTTGAGTTGGACATGGTTCGGATTGGGACGAAAACCGAACTGATATGTTTTATAAATTTAAAATAACTGAACCGAACATAACTATTTGCATTTCGAACTGAACCAAACTGTTTTTGAACTGTTCTGAACCGAACCGAACTGTTATTATTGGTACAATTGAAAAAAATATAAAATACCAAACAAAATCTAATTTTAGAAAGTAAAACCGAACCAAACTGTTCCAAATCGGACCGAAGTGTTTTGAACTGAACCGAACTGCTTCAGCTGTTCAAAACATTTAATAATGGTTCAGTTTTTTATTATTTGATTCGGTTCAGTTCATCAATTCAGTTAAGTTTTTTGGTTTTTTAGCCCACCTAATTAGGCACTCAAGAAGAGTAAGCAGCAGAAGCAGCAGCAATAAATTAATAATTTTGTTTTTCCCATAATACCCTTAACTTTTCATTCAATTATTTATTTCAGCTTTCACATTTTTGTTCTCTGCTATTTTCATTTTCCCACTCTCTGCATCAAACAATCACCCTTTGAATATTTTGACATTCTAGTTTCTCATCACAGTTTCACGCGGGAAAGCAAGAACAGAAGAAAATGGACCCAAGAACTGAAAATTCCAATACCAACCAAAAACAAGAACAACCACCTTCTTCTTCTTCTTCTTCCAATTCTTCTGTTCCTCCACTCAGCAATGTAGCTTCTATAACCCAACAACAACATGATCACGATGTTGAATATGACGACAACATCGTTATCACTGACGTCACTGATGACGATGATCAGAGGAAAGAAATGATAGAGAATCAAAATCCATTGCCTTATATCATTAGCAATGAAAGTGAAACTGAAAGTGATGATGATGATGATGATGATGATGATGATGATGATGATGATGATGATAGGAACAGACAGTTTCACCAAGTTGCAAAGAGATATGCATCATACATTATCTCTATTCAAACTATTAGTAGTGAAAGTGAAAGTGAAACTGAAAGTGAAGATGTGGTGCATGAAATTTATGATGGTTCTCCGACTCGTTTTTCCAAAACAATAAAAGCTATTCAAGAACGAATTTCCAAAACCAAGAAAATGGGGTTTGTTGATGAATCCCTTATTTGGGTTCCGAAAAGGAATGGAGAAGATTTGGTGAATAGAAGGTTTTGTGTTCCTTCATTGGAAGAATTGTCTCTTAAAGCCCTTGCTAACCATGCTGATGGAATGGTTTCCCTTGATGGTATTCCGGATGACCTCAAACAAAGGCTTTGCGCGTTGCTTTGTGATTCGAGAAAAATGAATGCCCGCTTTCTTCAACTACTTCTAAGTGGGTTTCCAACTCATATTTGGCTTAAAGATTGCTCCTGGTTGACACATGAAGAATTCTCTACATATTTTGGAGTGTTGGACACTTCCATGTTGGAGGTATGTCCATTAAATTCAATTGTTTCACATAAATTTACTCTGTGTGAATAGAATTTAGATAGTGAGAATTTATGATGCTTTTTATTGCTATGGCGGTGGTAAACAGCTTTGAAGTTTTAACTTTAGTTCCCTTTGCAGCTAATGAATTATAGTTTTTCTTGTATTTGAAAATCTCAATATATGATATATTTTTCTGTTGTTTAAGGTTTTTCCATTTGTATACATACAAGTTACAACTTTTCAAGGTTTTTCATTGTTCCATTGTAAGATTTTAGTGGCAATATATACGCTTGCTTTTAGTTTTTGTATGCTTTGTCTGCTATCAGAAGATTTACTTTGAAGCTTTTACAAGATCTTAATTCATGTTTCTACATTTATTTGTGGAATAGGTGCTACAACTTGGCCAATGTGGACGAGTTTATATAACTGAAGATACGTTACTTTCTACATTGGCAAAGTCAGCTAACTGCTTGCCTAGATTGATCAGTCTATCTCTCACTGGTGCACGTCGTCTTACAGATAAAGGGTTGCAATTACTAGTTTCTTCTGCAACAGCGCTTATATCCATAAATCTAAGTCAATGTTCTCTTCTCACATATGCTAGTCTTAATATTTTGGCCAATTCATTAGGATCCATTTTGAAAGAGTTGTATCTTGATGATTGCATACTCATTGATGCTGATCTAATCTTGTCGGGATTGAAGCGACTAGAACAATTAGAAGTGTTGTCACTAGCCGGTGTTCCAAATGTTTGTGATAAGTTTATCGAGAGTTACATCATTGCATGTGGTCACAACATTAAAGAGCTTGTTTTAAAGGACTGTATGTAAGTACTATTTTAGCATAGTATTATTCATTTTCAGAAATTATTCTTTCAGTTTTAAGGCTCCTTTTACTTTGTGAAAATATTATATATTTTTACTTTCTAAAATTTGTGTTATATTTATCAATGTGCAGAAATTTGACGGATGCATCGATGAAAGTCATTGCTGAACATTGTCCAGGACTGCATGCTCTTGATCTTATGAACTTGTGTAAACTGACCGATTTAACTATTGGATATCTTACAAATAGCTGTCGACAACTGCGTAAATTAAACTTCTGCTGCAATCCATTCAGGTGGTCTCTTGTTTTACGAAATTTTCTGATTTCATTTTTGATGTATTTCTTTTGCTAGTAATTTCTAGCTTTTTAGTAGGATAAGTATTTTCGTTTCTGTGGTAATATATATTTGGATAATACTTACTGAGAAGTAAGGAAACACATAAATAGCACAAATCTATATATTATTTGTCGGAAGATTTATGATTAATCGTAATCCTCCTTGAGAAGTTTTTAACGGTTTTCGAAACTCAAATTTGACTTCTGCTGACCTGTCTGTCTTAAGATGCTATAGATTCTCTAACTATTAGTATTTTTTGCTGTTACTTGTATGGATTTTCTCGTATTTGGAATGTCAGGAATAATTTTGTGGATCTGATTGATATCTTCCATTCATTGGATAGTGTTCATAGTGCTTGCTGCATGTAATCAATGATCTGTCTAAATTCCAATTGCTTAATAACTTAACTTTTCTTCTGCTACAGCGATATAGCAATTGCCGCTTTTCTGGAGATAACAGGCAAATCCTTGGAAGAACTTTCACTTAATAAAATTAAGAAGGTAAAGTTTTTAATATTTTTCTTGCCAAATGTCTGTCATGTTGAACAAATTAGAACTTATCGCTAATGTGTTCTACTGTTTGTGGAAGATATTGTCGACTCAACCGATTCTTGAATATTACTTAGCTACGTGAGACTATTGTTAACTTTTCGGAGTGTCTGTCACATTTGGTTTAATCCAGGTTGGCCAACAGACAGCTTTATCACTAGCAAAGAATGCCAAAAATTTGCATACCTTAGATCTATCATGGTGTCGAAAATTGAAAGACAATGAGTTTGGTTTAATTGTGGATAGATGCTTGTCGCTAAGGTCACTTAAACTTTTCGGATGCTCACAGGTAAGTAAATCTTATCATTTAAAATATATAAACCTAATTCGCCGAACGATCTTTATACAAACAAATTAGCTGGTTTGTTTTTTTTAAGATTTTTAATGTCAAGTACTTTTGCAGGTAACAGATGTTTTTCTGAAGAGGCACTCAAACTTAGAGATTCAGATATTTGGGTTGAAGTTCAGTACTTTATTGCAGCATATCAAAGAGCTTAATCCTCACCAAGCTGCTCTGCCTTATTCAGATGATTTTGATATAGATTAGAACTAGAATCAGATATATGAAACATATAGATGGCGAGATATTCAAAGCTAACTGAAGAGGATATATTTACTTTTTAAAAATATTCAAAGTTAAATATACATACTAAATATGTTAGCTGATTTTATTTTGTTCAGAGGATATGTGCACTATAAATTCTTAACCTAAATTGAGATACAATACTTTTCTATAGTTAGTAGATTTTATCTTGTACAAACAGGAGTACCATTTTCTTCTTCTTGAAGAAAGAAAGCATATTCCTCACCTGGTATATCTCGTAGCAGCTCACAACATTTTGCTATGGAATTAAGATTAAAATGAAAAGTATCAATTTCTATAGTTTTACGAATTTCAAATTACAGTGCTAGCATCACGTTCTTGGTGATTATCGGAAAAACCAAGTCCCATATAGATTAATATGGTATCAGAGCCTACTTCTTAAAAAAAATGGTTTTAGAGTGTATTGATTCGAATCATTCACCATTTATATCCACATTAAGTCGGCTTTGCAATGATGTGTTAAAGCTGATATCAAAACCTAATAGTGACCCCAACTCTCTTCTTAGTAATCTAATTTTCTTTTATTTTTTTGATAGGAGTGAGTAGTAATCTCATTTTCTGAAAATTAGCTATTTAATACATTTTAATCATAATTTGTCAAAAAAAAAACATTTTAATAATAGAATCGAACATTTTAAACTTTATTTTACACTAACTAATAACACCGAAGGATTTTGTGACTAACTTTAATCTATATTTCTACCTTCACTCAAGTTGATATTGATATGATCACAAGCAACTTGGTTTACAAGCCCTAGAAAATTCTAATGTAACATATGTTCTGTACCGGTCAAAAGGAGCTTTGGCTCATTTACCTAGGCCCAATACTACTCAAAGCTCAAATACCACGTTTGACAACATTACTTGCGACACACCCCTTCTCCGTGAGGAGGGTGCACAGAGCAAGCAAGACCGGTTCAAACGAACCACAACGTCTCTCTGCACGTTCCCGCAATAATCTCTATGGTGGTTACACTTCCCACGATTTCGTAACCGTCAGAGCCTGGTGTGCCATTACAATGGCTCTGCAGCCCTCCACCTCTATATATAGGGGACTCATAGCAATCCCCAAGGTAGAATCGATCTCTTCCTCTAAACCCTAACTCTCTAATCTCTACTTAGTTGAGCGTCGGAGCGCCTACAGGTACACACCCCCCTCCGTTCCAAGAAGCACTCTGGACGCATTATACCACCACTCAAACCACCGCATTTAAGGCACCGACAATCACCTGTTGATCAGGTACGATCAGTGGCGCCGTCTATAGGGAATACAAGCTCTCACCGTTTTTACCTTGCTAAAAACCAAAGCTTTCCAAAAATTTACCATGGCTGTCAACGGTGCCAACTCCCAGCTACGAAGTGAAATTTGTATCCCTCAATGTGATGGTATGACATCTTCACCTTCTCCTGGGGATACACCCAGAGAGGAACCAATACAAATAATTCCTCTCCAAGAAAGGCCTCTGCAAGGTCCCCTAGTTTAATCATGTTTGTATAGAACTCGAACCCATCTGATTAAAAAGCACTAACCCAAGTCTATAACTTGAAAAATTAGAGCAGGATAGCCACATGGTACAAGGGCAAGGATTATCAAAGGAAAAAAAATAGAAGAACGTAAATTAGTAAAATGTGCTTTTAAAAATAAGAATTGCAATCTACCTTTATTCTTAAGAAAACTTATCACAATGGAAATCATTTTAATTACCATTATTCTTGTCAGCTAAAGATTCACTCTTTGGTTTTGTTTATTTGCTAGATGTTGAGTATCTCTTGATTCTTTTTCTTCTAATGCAACTCCCACACCTTCTCTTACAGCTTTAATTTTCTTTTAATTCAGGTTTCCCTGGCATCATTTCATAATGTTAAAACCAATATTTAAAAAATTTAAACACATTTGAAATAACAATCATTGTGATTGAAATATGAAAATTCTAAGAACAACACGAGGAAGGAACCTACACTCTAATAATGATCTGAGTTCTTTAAAAGGATTTGGATTGTCTAAAGAGTGCAACTCGCATTAAAGAGTTTAATTGAATAATATCGTTGATTGATAAACAACTTAATAATTGATAATACACACACACACACACACATATACATATCCACAACTATTATGGGTAATTGTAATATAAACTTATATGTTACGCACTTAAGCTATAAGCGCTTCATTATCGTTTTTTTTTTTTGGTATTTAAGACTACTTATTTGAGGGTTGAAACGAGGCTTGGTGTGATGGCTGCGGATTGATTTTGTTCTCAATTCATTCATGTTCATCAAGCAAACAGGTCACGTGAATCTTCTTGTTGGTTGTTATTGTATCTCAATTGCTTCCGAATTCCAACCAACTAATATTTCCATCATTCTTATTGCTAAATTCACGTGTTTTTTTGGCTTTTGAGTGATCAATTCGAACAAATCTTTTTTAGCGATTGGTTGCTTTTTGATAGAAACGTCTTTGGCTTGCACAATTTCCTTTTAGATTTCCGGCTGTTTCTTTGTTGTTGTCTTGCTGCATAACCAATACCTGGTTCTTCAAATTGAGTTTGCGCAACCGCGTTAATGTTCTTGAGCATTACAAAGGCTGAGTCACGCAATATTCACACATAGAATCAGGTTTGGTCTTGTGTTGGCAGACCCTTGATGGCATACACGTGCCCTTGGCCTTGTGTGTCGGACACCGTAACTTCAGCAATGGTATAAGCTCCGACTGTTGCATCGAAATCTTTTGCAGCTGCTTAATTTGGGCACAATGTGAATAATGACAGCCCATTGCCATTGCCATGTATCAAAGGAGATGCACTCAGTATCAAAATCGGACAAGATGAGTATCATCGGGGTGTCGATGAATGCAATAATGCGTTACGGGCTAGATTGACTTTGAACAAGGGTGATAAACCTTACTCGGCACGTGACTTGAGTACCAAATTGGGGGGGTTGTGGAAGACAACGACAGTTTGGAAAATGGTGCCTCTAGGCAAAGGATATTTTGATTTTCATTTTGAATCGGCATAAGATTTACGCAAAATATGGGCAGTATGCACCGTTAATCTTAAGCCAGGTTTGTTACGTCTATCTCAATGGACCAAAGACTTCAAATATCTTCATCAGAAGCAGACACATGTATCACTCTGGATTAGATTGGTGGAGTTACCGCAGGAGTATTGGCGGGAGAGAACGTTGAAGGAGATAGCAAATGCAGTCGATACTCCTATCGACATTGATGGTCTGACAAGAAACGGTACGTTTGGTCACTATGCTAGGATTTTAGTGGACATCGATCTTTCAAAGAGAGCATATGACAAAATTCTTGTTGAGAGAGAGGGATTCGCCTTTAAGGTGGAAGTTCAGTATGAGAGAAGACCTTTGTTTTGCCATCACTGTTACTCTATAAGTCACAATGTTTCAACTTGTCGTTGGATACACCCGCAAGCAGCTAAGGACAAGAATGATCATGGGAAACAACTAATTGTGGCTGAAGAAGCTCCTCCTAAACAAACACGACAGCAACATGGTGGGGGGGGCTTCAACATCGGCCATTGGTGGTACTTGGATGTGGGTCCCAGCTCCTATTACTTCTACAGTCGCTACTACTCAAAGGGTTTCAGTCCCTTCATCGTTGGCAACCAGTTCTCAATCGATTCCGGTTCCAACTCCGTCTCATGCTTTGACATCTACTGCGCAGATGGTACCGATCCCTGTTGTTTCTTCAACTTTGGATACCTCTCATATGGCAGTTCCTGGTTCCCAAACACAGATGGTTCCTATTCCTTCAGTGTCAGTGCCGGTTTCAAATGTGCCTTCGAACTCTTTCAGCTTTCCACTCCATAATGTTTTTGACCGCATTTCTCCCGATGAGTTCCCATTGCCTAGACCTGTATTGGAGGTTGTTTTCCCTATAGTGCACGCTGATGTGCACCCCGTAGAAGTGATGAGGTCGCATCAGACATCCCCGGAGGAGTTGTTGATCCCCACGGTTAATGATGCTACTGATTCTCTTTTCGATGGTGTGGAGCATTATCATGTGCGCCCGCGGGAGCTGGTGGAGAGTCTCAAGGGTGCTCATGAGAGTGTCCCACACGCATCCCCTGTTGAGCATGATGACATGAATGAGGTGTCTGCTGAATTTTTTCAGAATCACGCGGATGATTTGGTTGAGCAAGAGGTTGAACATCCTGGTTCTCGAAGCACATCACATGTTGGCTGCCCCATGGATCCTCCTGTAGCTTCCCTTGAGGCTTCTGCTCGGTCTCTTGATGGTGAAGTTGAAGATGACATTAGCATTCAGAATGGTATAGCGCTACCTGTTGTTACAGAGATTCACATTAGCGCTAGAATTCAGCAAGACTTGGAATTATGGCGCAGAGTTAAGGAGTATGATCAAAAATATGCGGAAGTCCCTTTTATTCCTGTGTTAACAAGGAAGCAGAAGCAGCACCTGAAAAAGACCACTATTGGCAAGCCTTACAAAACCCGCTCTACATGTGTTACCTCTGATCAATGATAATTATGTATTTGACTGTTTATATTTTCGTGGTTGAACCTTTGATTAGTTTCTCGCATGTTCCCTCTTGGTATTTTGGAATTACTAAGAGTTGTCTGAATGATAGAAGTCATTTGTTTCCAAACTTATGGGCTCTTTGGGGAGATGAGGTGAATGCTTTTGTTGTCTCTGATCGTTGCATTGCTATTGTTGGCAATTGTGGGCTGATACAAATTTACAAGGGTGTTTCCCGAGTCCTTGGTTGTTCTTTGGTGATATCAATGCTGTTATGGGTGTCAGTTTTACCATCAGATTTTTAGCAAAAATTTTATGCGGATTGGTGTCGTTTACCTCGGTTTAGATTTCCTTAGGTGGCTGCTATTTTCACTCTTATTCTTTTTTGTCTGTTTTTGTTGGTTTTCTGTTTTTTACGAGGGTTTTGGCCTAGTCCCCCCTCTTGTATTTTTCCCCTTCTTTTTTTAATAAAATTTGAGTTTGGCGGTATAGGATGGGAGTTCATCGGGGTGCCAACCTAGTTGGGATGTCGTTGCTTCTCCTTGATGCTTGTCCTCTATCTTGGTTTACCTAAGAAAACATAAGCTGCAAAAGGTGCTTAAAGCACAAAAGTCACCCAATGTTTCCAAGATTTAGAAAAACAATGGAATTTTATGAGCATGGATCCTCTACTGCAAACATCATCACTTCACCACAAAGTAGATGTTGTGATATCAACTATGACAGTTAATTGTTGCTCATCGTAGTTGCTGAAGAAATGATCTCTTTTCCCAATTATGTAATAAAATCAAGAGAGATAAATGATAGTCACATATGAGAGTGAGTTTAAAAGAGTAATGTTGATAGCTATCAAAAGGAAACCTATACTTGTCATGTTGTTGCATCTGTCTTGACTGCAGTTATACAATCACCCTTGAGGCCTCTGGTTGATCTGCAAATAGGCTAAAGAATATAAAATAAACTCAATAATAAAGATGGGGCCAAAAATCTAATAGATGAAGTAGTATACATACAGTCCTAAAACACAAACAATTGCAATTTTAAATATAAAAAAAATCAATCATCGCAAAAGAAAACCCTATCATCAAGTGATAGCAATGAATCAAACAAATTAAAAACATAGAATCAAAATTAATAAACAAAAAACAGAAAAACAGGATTCATCAGGTATATTATACGTGCAAAAACAATCAAATCGAGACAACAAGAACTCCTTACACAATCTGCACAACAAATAAATTGCTAGAAAAATGATGATCAAATGAATTTCTTTAATCAAAGAATTAAACTCGAAAAAAGATGAAGAGAGTAGAGGGTTGATCGTACTCAATCCCTCAAGTGTAATTTCTCTGATTAGAAAAATGCAATGGATCAAACTACACCACCACAACACTCATTCTCTTGGTATTCAGAAGATACATAATGAGTTATTTCTTGAAGGAGGCACATGTATTTATAGGACAAGATTTAGGGCTTTGTCTCTAAAGATTGCAAGATGGGTTAATAGGTATAATTTTGTTGGCCCAAACATTTTTGTACACTCTCAAACAAAAAACACGTTTAAATATACAAGATATTAATTATAGTTTATTTTATAAAAATTATTATTAAAAAGAAATTATCTTTTATACAGATATTTAATAATTTTCAAAAAAGGTATAAAAAAAAAAATTGACACTCATTTAATACAGTCAAATTTTATTTTTCTTTATGATTATTGTTTTTCCATAAAGGCATAACATATTTTTAATACTCATTTAATATAGTCAAAATTTGTTTATGTTTATGATTATTATTGTTCCCTTATTAATTATGAAAGACTAGCGGAAAGACAGGAATTCACACGTCAATCTTCCCTTTATTTTTTTTGCTGTAGCATGTGTATATTACGAACGATATTTTATATGAAATATTGATTTTGATTAAAATCAAAACTGAAATTATTAGTGACTTTTAAATTGTAACAAACTCGAAAAACCATGTTTCTCTTTTTCAATACACACTACACCATTTGTTGTCTCTGGCAACACTTTTTCAGGGGACGTGCAAAAATTGTCCCCTAAAAGTCCCTAAGGCAACGTATTTTGATTGTTGCTAGAAATAAATTCGCAACCCCTGGAAATCGTCCCCTTAGATACTTCTGGGGATGTTTTTGGAGCGTCACTCTATTATTTCTTTGGTAACAATCATTAATTGTCCCCTTAAATATTTTTGGGGACATTTTTGGAGCGTTACTCTATTATTTCATAAATATTTCAACAACATCAAATTTTTGGTGGCAATCTTCCCTCTAAACTTGTTCACCAAAATACAAATTTTCCCTCCAATCATTCTTAAAAAAATAAAAAGAATTTTTTTTTTTTTTT
>Ga0099826_10000229_pt1 | contig 24584 bp, 10 predicted proteins | sample Mtrugardesep15_FD_76830 | JGI IMG/M metagenome (GOLD analysis project Ga0099826, IMG submission 76830) | Root nodule microbial communities of legume samples collected from California, USA - M. trunc garden sep15 | ecosystem: Host-associated > Plants > Roots > Nodule | place: USA: California... | reverse complement strand
TGTCATTTTTTTACCATGCCACGTGTGTAAATAACTGCCACGTCATTTTTTACTTAAAAAAAACTGAAAAATTTAAAATTACTAAAACAAAAAAAAATTTAAAAACGAAAAAATCTTTTTCTAATTGTTTTTAATTAATTTTTAAAAAGCTAAAATTATTTTAAAAATCAGAAAAAAAATCATACTTTTTTTTCAAAAATTTAAAAAAATTGAAATTTTAAATTTTTTCGAAAAAAAATTTAAATCGAAAAACATTCAGATTTTTTAAATTTAATTTTCAAAATAAAAAAACAAATATTTTTTTCGAAATTAAATAATTAGAATAAAAAATTCAAATATTTTTTGCAAATTCAAAAAAAATAGATAATATTGTTTTTTTTTCGAATTTTATAATTTTAATTTAATTCGAATTTTTGAAAAAATTTAGATTTTTTTTTCAAAAAAATTTAAAATTTCAATTTTTTTAAATTTTGAAAAAAAAGTATGATTTTTTTTTTCGATTTTAGAATTTTTTTTCTGATTTTTAAAATAATTTTAGCTTTTTAAAAATTAATTAAAAACAATTAGAAAAAGATTTTTTCGTTTTTTAATTTTTTTTAATAAAAAAACAATTTTTTTGTAATTTTAAATTTTTCAGTTTTTTTTTAAGTAAAAAATGACGTGGCGGTTATTTACACACGTGACATGGTAAAAAAAATGACACGTCACTGCCACGTAGGAGATTCTGCTGACTCAATGGAGTCGAGGGCCAATCATGAAGAATCTTCATTTTTCAAGGGTGGAATCTAAATTATTTTTTTTACAGGAGCTAAACTCAAAAGTGCACTATATTACAGGAGGCAAAAATACTATGTAACTCAATGAAGTCATTGGCCAACATAATTTTGTTTTATTGTCGTGCCAAAATAGAATTCATGTAGTTTATGAATTAATGCAATCTAGTTTCCTTATCACACCGACATTTGATGTAATACAATGATCATATAACACATTTTGATTTCTTCTAGTGACTCTGGCAAATATTATGGACTTTTAAAATATCTTAACTTCAAATCGAACATTCTTAATTTGAGTAAGTAAGTCATTTCTCACTCGAAATATAATTCAAATTTTACAAGTAACTGAACTGAGCCAAACCAAACTGTGTGCTTTTTTATCTTATTGTTCATATAACTTTTAACCTCAAAATCGAACCAAAACACATCGCAAATACCCCTACCCTGGACCACACTGTAATAATGACCCCTTGAGATGATTTGGGCCATCCAGTCCGGATCCAATGATATCTTCTCACAATATGCTTACATTTGTCGCATGAGGACACCTATCCATGTAAAGATTCAAGGACCAAAATTTTAAGGCTACTCTACAAACACTCACTCACGGGCATTTGTCTAGGCACACACACATTTTATCCTAAATTATCTCACAGATCCGCGACGTTTACTGACTTAAGTGTTGGAATGTCTTCACATTTACCACCCCTTCCGTCCAAGTAGAATGCTACTAACGAAGGTCCTACACTCATAGGTCAACACCACCATCCAAAGATCTCAAGTCCAATAGAATTAAGTTCATCTATCAATACTAATATTTTATAAGTTAGACAACGTTCGAACATGAACTTCTATGTGAATTTTAGATGATGTTTGTCAGTCAATCTGATCATCGTTTGATTTTTTTGTTTTTGCATAAATTAAAATATGCAATGATATTAAAAGACATCTCACTATTACTAAACTAAACTTATTCACTCACTATTGATGTATTTTTCTCACCATCTTAAATGAAAATTGAGTATATTAGTGGATAATAATATTGGAAAATAAAAATGAATCTTGCATTAAAAAGTGTAAATAAGGGTTTATGTACAAACTCGAAGGGTTTTAGGAAGAAGAAGGTGTGTGGTCAAAGAATGGGTAAAGATGGAGATCTATGGGACGATTCAGCTCTCATCAACGCTTTCGACAACGCAATCTCTTCTTACAAGGTACTACCTTTCTTCTCTTCTCTTCATCTTTTCCTGCTCAATCAAATTCCCTTTCAATTCAACCTAATTTCACCCCTTTTTCTTTTTCAGCAGAAAATGCACAACACAGCCAAAAACAAACAAGAATCAGAACAAATAATTCAAGAAAACGTTGAAATTTCAACTACTTCAAGGTATAATCCAATTTAATTTCAGAAAATCGTTTTTTTTTATTGTCTGTAATTTTTCATACATTATTTTGATTTATAATTAGGGTTGTTGAAGAGGAAATTGATGTTTCTGATATTGATTCAAAATTGGAAGAAAATCGTCAACCTTGTTTAGATTCAACAATTGGTCAAGAAACTCAAAATGCGCATAATGGGTATTCTTATGAACAAGGTTTTGATGATTATAATAAGTTAGTTGCTCAGTATTATGAACTTGAGGAGAAAAGGTTGAAAATTTTGGATCAAATTAATCAATATGGTGGTTGGAATCAACAATATGCAGCAACTGGGTTGAACTCTGGTGTGTCGTATTCTGGTGGTCAAGATTATTCGATGCCTGCACAGCAAGTTTCTGATCCGAATGTTGTGTGTTCGTGTTGTCCGTGTTTTAGTCAATGTGCTGTGGATTCGTGCGCATCGGTTCCGGGTTGTTCGGTTGTTGGGTCGGGTGTTGGTAAAGCTTGTAATGATTATACTGTGGAAAATGGTAATAAAGTGTTGATTCCTTGTGGAGATGGTAAGATGCATGAGATGGCGATGGGGGCAGCGGAGAGGGCACTTTCTACTATTAGAACAACGATTTCTGGAGATGTTAAAGTTAATGAAGGTAAGAATTTATTTGTACGTAGAAGCAGACAGGTGCATGAACATCTTAGTGGCTTTTAAGTTAATTGACGCATTAGTTGATAATATTGCTTTTCCATGCTTTTGTTATTGAATATACTGTCCCTCTCATGCTCATAAATGTGGTTTTTGTACTTAAGATTGATGCTCTAAGCGGTTTTGTTGTATCAAGGAGAAAATAGTTTTATGAAAGTATCATTTGTTTCCTTTAAATGAAAGGACTGAATTTATGGTTGTATGAACAACACCTCTAACTGAGTCGAAAGCTTGAATCATTTTGTTTGCATCAAAAGCTACTTTTTGTCGTTCTGGAACTAAAATCCACGTTAAACACTCATGGCTTCAGTTGTGCCTTCTGATATTCTTTGGGTTTGAATGCTAAGGATTCTTTATGTGATCCTGGATCTATTCTGTGCACTGATAGGTCTGCTAGCTTATAATGTAGTATTACATGCATATTGTTAGGAACCCGAATTATGAGAACAGAAAGATAGTATTTAATGATCGAAAGAAGAAATATTACAGAAGATAAATGTTAGGAATCCAAAATAATAACAATAAAACAGTGAGAATTTAGAGCAATAGAGAAAGGTTGATTGATTATTAATTGACTGGAATGTTTACAGAGAGGGAATGAGACCCTGATTCTGATCAGAGCTGGGCTCCTTTGGGAAGCTACTGCTCCCTAATCATAACTGATTAAGTAATGCATCTAGATACCCGCTCTACCTCACCCTAAATTCCTTATATTATGGAACAGTTACAATCAATCCTCACACACAACTGGTGCTACACAATTACTCCTGTGTACCGCTTTTGCCCCTTCTAGAATAAACTTTCCACACTTTGGGTCTAGCCGAGTCATCATAAATCAATTCCTCATTAGGACCATTGACTGAGTCATGATCTCTAACAATAAACCCCTGTAATCTCAGAGCAAATGCTACTCAGAGAAGAGATGAAACTCTGTCTGTCCAACCAAAGCGGTTACTAACTGCAAGAATACTCAATACCTTTCCCACTCTATCGTTCTCCCTCTTATAACAGAATTGCTCACCCTCAATCCCTTTCATGTCATATTATTTCCCTCTCATTTCCTATATTTTGATAACACCACTGTCTACCAAATGGACATGTGCAACTGATTAATCAATTGATTTTTTGGGCCTACATTCTCATTTGAGGTCCTAACACATTTTGTGACCTTTGTGCTTGCATACGTTGAAATTGTGTCCTGGTGTTTGCGTTTTATACTGCTTCTTATTTGCTGTTATGTAATGTGATGAATGAAGACATGCATTTTAGTTCCGATTTAGCCATGGAACTAATTGTCTTTCCATGTTTGTAGAAGCATACTATTGGTTGTAGTACTAATGTTTGTCCGTTCTTAAATGTTTAATATGCTTTATTATTAGATCTTTCCTTCTTAGGTTTAGGTCATATGGATAGTGAAACTGTAGCAGGCACATCCACACCTTTTTGTGCTTCAGTGGCTTTACTTATTTGTATAGATAAATGGCTTTAGCAAATATGAAGATATTCTTGGGTGCATATGAAACACTCATTACTGTGATATGTGTTTACTTAATGTAAATCAGATAAAAAGAAAGAGAATTCTGAACCTGAACAAATTGGTGACACAGCAACGGATCTTACTGCTGTTCTGAATGCTTGGTATTCAGCTGGCTTCCATACCGGGAAGTAAGTTTTTGTCAAACTGTTAATTGTTATAAATTTTACCTCCATAGTTTATACAAGAGAATATTTCTAGCATGTTGTTATGTAGCAGGTAATTGATAAGTTTTTGTTTGTTTTATTTTCACACAATAAAAATACGTATCTGGATTGTTGTGGCATTTAAGTAGGCTTTGTTTTGGTTGACCAAACTCTTAAACCTATGTTCTAGTCAAAATCAAATGCAGTATTAACTTTCAAACATAATGTTCAGCAAGAAAGCCAGCTGTTATGTTACACTGTCAAATCAAGATTAATTCGTATGCATATCTCTTTCATTTGCACTATGCACACTTTATGCATACGATTGAAACACATTTGAGAGTTTTGCTGCCATAGTCACTTCTTCAAAAGCTGCTCTCATGAGTATTGAGCTTTTTGTGTCTTCTGAAACAATCTATACACATATCCTATGCTTTGTATAATCATTGAAGTTATGATGATAACAGGTATCTTGCTGAACAATCAATTGGAAATAGAAGACAGATATAAACTCCTAGATGCGAGATCTTCAAGTGGAAGCAAAAGGGTTCCCATCCATATTCTAAAGAGTTAGAGGTGATTGATATACATTTTAGCAACTTTGCAAAACCAAGAGAATGTCAGTATTCTGATTGGCCCATGACACAATTTAAGAGGATGCAAGCAACGGCAACGGTTGCCGGCTGTCGTAGTTGAAGACGACACCCGAGGCTGGTAGCAAGGGCAGTAACTCCATGCTTTTCATCTTTTGCTGAAAGCAACTTTATGCTTTTGTGGATGATTATTTATCTATTGTTAATAATGGTGGAATCCATGTGAAAATTTGTTATAGCTTGACACATTCCTGTCAGCAACTTCTTTGATGCGTGGTGTTTTTTTCACTTGCTTTCATACCTTCACCCTCATGCTTTTGATGGTGCCAATCAAATATAATTTCTTTTATATAGTCTTCATAGTTATGGAATGTTCATCTTAGTTTTTTCACCTTGTGGTTTGCTTTTGTATCCTTCGACGGATTATAATATTCCTTTTACTAGTTACTTAGTTTGCTATTATGAAGCGCAATGAATGTTCACTTCTATGGAATTTATGTCATGGATTTTAATTTTTAACCCATGATTTGCACAAGCAAACTCCAGAGTTTGTTTGACAAAGTATATGCATCGTGGCCATTTAAAATGCTTTAATCAATTCAAAAGCAAAATATGCTCACCTTAATAATGGATATAAAAAAATTTGAAATTACAACGACGCAAATAAATTACAAATTACGTTACAACCTAGTGATTTGGTTGTGAGAGTATTTTATGTGGAATCCTATGTTTGAATTTGAGTCGCAATATTCTCCTTTTTCGTGTGTTTATTTGGTATGTGTTGACCGTTATGTTTTGGCTAAATTGCATTTTTGATTCCTTAACTATTTAGGTAGTATCGGATTGGTTCCCTAACTAAAATTTGATTTATTTTGGTCCCTTAACTTCTCTCTGTTACACATTTAGGTCATTTTCGTTAGTTTTAATTCAAAAACGTTAGATTTTCTTCATCTTATTCTCCTCTTTTTCATCTTCATATCATCTCCATCAACATTCAACAACAAGAATCCCAGAAAAATTCCAGAAGAAAATCTAACGTTTTTGAATTAAAACTAATGGAAAGGACCAAAATATATAATGAAGAGAAGTTAAAGGACCAAAATAAATCAAATTTTAGTTAGGGGACCAAACCGATACTAATTAAATAGTTAAGGGACCAAAAAGATAATTTAGTCTTATGTTTTTTAACAAAATAAAAAACTTTAATTTAAATTTGGAGAAGAGATATATGATCTGTATAAACTATAATTTCTTTTTATTTTATTTTAAAAAGTCTACTATTTAGTGCGGTTAATAGACGTGTGGGCGAAGCATAATCAGTCCATAAAATATAGTATTTAGACGATCCACAATGGTGGGTGCTTCACCTATTTAACACAACATTAAATAGGCACCTTCATTGTGGAGTATAATATATGGGTGCCTATGGAGGAGGGTGGCTATGGAAGCACCGTCTCTCTCCATTTTTCATGGTCCCATTTAATAAATCTTAGTAAAATGAATAAATTTTGTTAAAAATGTAATGACATAGTTATTTGTGAGGCTTATTTAATAATTTCTATTGAGGTGTTAGGTTGGAGAAAACTGGTGTTTATTAAGTATTATAGTAAAATTGATGATGTAGGCTTAGTGGACCCATATATTAACAATATCAATATAGACATCAGGATTGTTGTACCTATGTTTTTAGTCAAAAATCAAATGTAATCTTCACTTTCAAACATAATGTTTAGCAAGGTAGCCAGTTGATATATCATATATTGCACCGTCAAATCGAAATTAATATGTATGTCTATAAAAAAATGTATGTCTATCTCTCTTATTTACACTGTGCATACTTCATGCATTTGAGTGGAGCTAATGTTGATGTTGTATTAGATCTTTCTTGTGTGACACGTAACAAAGCTTAGTAGTTGCTTCTTCAAAAGCTGTTAGGTTTTGCAATTTTTGAGCCTTTCGTGTCTTCTGAAAATAATTAACAAAGGGTGAAATGTTAACAATATTTTTTACCTCTATTGTCTTCACAGTTATGGTATCTTCATCTTAGTTTTTCACCTTGTGGGTAGCTTTCTTTTCCTTGACGAATTATTATTTTCCTTCTACTACAGTTACGTAGTTTATTATTATGAAAATCAATGATTATTTACTTTGGATTTTCGTCAAATGGATTTTATTTTAACCCTAATATTTGGACAAGCAAACTCTCGATCTTGGTTGCCTTTAAATAGGAGACTTCACTAACGTTATCAAATTTGTTCTAGTATAGATAAAGAAAAAATCATTAACATTGTTTGGTTGAAAAAAATGCTAGTGTATGAAAAGAGTTAATTTAACTTAACGGAAACAGTTTTTCAATTTTATGAAAGTGACTTCTGAAGTTCACAAGTCTACTATTTAGTGCAGTCAACATGTGTGTGATACTAGCATAATAGATTAAGTTTTTGAAGAAAAAAAATTGGGTATCCTCTTGGTGTACTAGATGAATTTCTTGAACTTAGTATCAGTGTCGTTTCATCCAAATGCTCTATAATTAATTAAACGGAATTTATCTTTTTGTTGAAAATTTTCAAATAATTCGTCCCTCCAGTATCATATACTTTTCAAGTAGTATCATATACTTTTCTTTACTCCGACCCTGTGATCTTTTCTGCTCTAAAAACATATTGATTGATTAATTAAAAGATAGTGAAATGATAGTTCATAATCTTTTAATTGGTCTAACTAACCTCCTATCATTTTTTGTGGTTTAACTCTTTAGCTTGTTTGGACATCATATTGTAACTCTCTTTTGTTTTTGCTCCTTATTTTAGCTTCTTGTTTTTTCCAACTTTTGAAGTAACTTGATATTTTCTTTCCTGGTTTTCTCTTGTCACATCTTGTGCTAGAGAGCTTAGGCATTTAAAGTTTAATATAATCCTTTTTAATTATTAAAAAAAAAACTACAAAATAATTTGATTCAATAAATTTAGTTTTTATATTTTTTTTAAAAATATTATTTAATTTTATAATTTGTTTACCATTGGGTAGGTCACAGACCCGTGGTAAACAAGCAAGAAAGTATAAGTTATAAGACATTTATGCATGACAAGACTATAAATAAGATGTAGGTGTCGTGTCTCTTGTTATCCACGCCAGAGGGATGCAGGAGGTTCACGCCAAGGTGACGGGACACACTCCGCAAGGTAGGCCCGCACGACACTGAGGGAGTCCGATGTACCTTAGCTAAGTTTTCATCGGTCATGTATGGGATTGTACTCGGGGTTACTCCACTTGATACACTCCGTAAAATGAACCAAGATAATTATGTTTGTTCAACGCTAACCTCTAACTTAATATGAATGAATCATGCATTAAGATTATGATACGACATGTCATGATAAGAATATTTACAAGCTTATGTATTAGAACAAGTTATGAGAATATATTGTCGACGGTCTTAGTAACTCCTCGATCGTCCAGGTCAGGAGCATGTCATGAATGAATTATGAGTAGGTCTTGATGCGTTTATCGTATCTCGACATAGCGGTCCTAGGTTCCCTTGACCGCCATGACATATAGAGTATAAGGCAAGCCTGTTGAATTATGATACGAAGAACCTTATGACGGCCCTAGTATGCACGACCGTCTAAGTATGCAAGTCCCCACACACGTATAATCAACCGACAAGTTGTATTGTAGACACGTGGTGACTATAGGTTTCCCCGAAGTCACCTATAGCCTAGGATTAGGTAGAACTCACTGAGACATTATGTATCATCCCAATCCTTTTTGTTTCAGATAAGCATGTTTCTTTAGCAAGCTTGAAGCCGGATGGATAATCAGCAAATGCTCATTCGTACCCGCTGCAGAATGTTATGGATTTTAAGGATGTATTTTCTATGTTTTGGACGAGTAGTATTGTATTGATGATTGTACAAACGCATTATGTTGTATAAAATATCCATTCGAAGTGTTTATGTTATAAATTTTAATGTATCTAGTACTAAGTTAATGCACATGCTAAGTATTCTAGATACGCTTAGTATGGGCATTACACGACACCTACAAATAGTTCAATTAATTTATCTTTTATTTTTTTTACCGGTTTTGACGTGTCCATGACAGTATTGGTCGTGCTTCATAGACTGGGACAGTGTATGGCAAGCTAATTACGAAAAGAGCCACACAGTGTATACCTCTCTTTTTGGCTACACGGAATAAGCTAAACTTTTGGTTTTTCTTTGATAAGATGCTAAACTTTTTGTTTTTGCTATTGATAGTGCATTGTACCAGGTACTCCCATCAAGTCCTTGTATAGATCACATGCAGCATGCAAGTCAAATATTGGTTACAGTATAGCTTGTATTCACAAATCGAACAAATGGCCTCTAAACAAGTCACAGGTGGAAAAGACGATTTCAGAACATAACATATGAACGGTATAATCATAATCATAATCATAAGCAAACGTAACTAATAACACTTGTATGGCAGAAAAAAGATATAGACATCGGTTATTGTAACATAATTTCCCCTAGCAATCATTGTTCCCCTAAGATAATAAGAGGATCTTCAAATACTACAGAGTAATAAACTAAAGATTCAACAAGAAAAAAATAACCTCATTTTTCACTCCCTTTGTACTATTTGCATTTGCAGAATTTGGTCTACTTTACCTAGTATGACACCAGATATGTACGTGGATTATACCCTTACTTTATCAGCAGCTTCCTTGATCTGATCAATTGTAAAAACACCAAAGAAGTCATCATCTGTAACACCATTGATAACTGCCAATGCAACATCATCAACACTAACAGGTGGAGCCAAAAGTAGATCAGAAGCAGGTAGTGCGCTTAATGGTTTTGTGAAGTTCTCTACCGATTTTAGAATTCTTTCAGCTGGCTCCCCTACTAAATCCAAGGGAATCTCAAAACCATCGACTCTCCTTTTACCATATATGAAACCTGGTCTTAAGACAATACCTGAAGATGTTGGGATTCTTAAGTGAATTGTCAAGAATGAAAGTCAATTAAAAAGGCATAATATAAACTGTATTAGCTTTATATCCTTCAATGCTCTGTTTGGATAAACAGCTTAATTAAGCACTTATCATACAGACACTTATCATATAACTGCTTTCTTTATATGTTAATGCTATTTCTATAACGAAAGATAAAATAAAGTCAAATTGTTTTCATATAAATTATAAGCTGGTTTCATAAGCTATCTTTAGAGCTTATGGAAGTAAACTGAAAACAGCTTATGGATATATCATAAGTTGTTTCCATAAGCTCTCTCAAATAATCTCACAATTAGTCTCAAGATCATGAAAGGCGTAGAATAGTGACCTGAACTAGGGAATTTGGATAGAACCTCAGATTCTGCTTTTCTCTTTCCTGTGAAGTACCCGGAAGAAAGTAAAAATGATGGTAAGTTATAGTCATGAACTGAGATCAATATGAATTTGGGAATTCCTGCAAGGTAAAAGAACAGCGGCGTGAGACGTGAATAGCACATCTGGTTATTGATAAATTTAAAGCATCATCGCGAAAGAATATCCTAAACATAATGTACTTCATATAAAGCCATAAGCATCAAACCATTTCTGTGCGTATATATACAAACCAGCCAACTAAAATGTAAAGAAACATTGGAAGGTGCTATGCTAACTGCTGAGGCTATGTTTGGATAAACAACTTAATTAAGCAATTCTAGCATAAGTGATTATCATATAAGTGGTTGTGTCTAATTTATTTCACCTATCCATCTCCATATTTGTAAACATTCAACTTGATCTAATGATACTATCACACAATTCTATGCACTTCAACTTCAAATCAAGCCAAACATGAAAGGTACGAGATAAATGCAAGTGAATAATTTAACTGCAAAATAATACTCAATGAGATGGCTCACCATATTCCTTTGCAGCATTTACAGCCACAACATTAGCCTCGCCGTTAATCTTACTCATTTGTTCCTCGCTGCCAAAACCTCCGAGGGTTGAGACTACTGCAGTAGCTCCAGGAAGTACTTCGTCCCAGTTTACATAAAAAACATCTCCTGCACATTAGGTATAACACTGAAATACTCTCCAGAAAAAAAGATTACCGAGATCACAAGTGAGATAAATGTTGTGTCACGCACAAATTTGTTTACACCATTGGATCAAGTGAAATACGATGGGACTTAATGACCCAATAGTGGAAAACAAACTTGGGCACAGTACAATATTATCTTACTTTTTTTTACTTTTTTTTACTCGGAAACACTATCTTATTGGTGCACCATAGACCTAGACATGTTTAGTTTATTAGGTTAAGTTAACATGCCTGAAATCCAAGTAACCTGATCTATCCATGAATCTGAGTAAGTAGGACGTCCTGACCTGTTAAACAAAATCTCAGTCGAATACACAGAAACAAAAGAGGCGTGGAAACAAATAGACGGGGATATGTAGTGAATTAGTTTGACGTGTCACAAACCTGTTTAAGCTTATGACTTCTATGCCCTTGGATACTGCTGCCTTGCATATCGCAGAACCAACAAACCCATTGCCTCCCAAGACTACAATCTACATATTAGAAATACAGAAATTGTGTTACAATTTAGTTAGTTAGGATTTTAGTTACTTTGTTAATCTTCTTCTGAGCTCTATATAATGAGCTTGATGTATTCATTTTACATAATCCTATCGATTAATTCAATATTCTTTTCAACATTCAGTCGTATCGTATGAGTATCAATATGCTCTCTATCGTTCTCATTTATACGATCTTCCTCCCCATGATCCATGGATTACCAACAATTGAGAGGGACAGATTTAAGCAAAAATGTGTTTGCAAAAAGTACCCAAAAATGAAAAGTATCAAAATTATCAAAAGAAAGGAAAGTGTGCAGAACTACAGATACCTTTTCGCTTTTAACATCAGCGACGACATCTATAGTTGACGTCGACGATTCAAAATTACCAACACCTGCTCCTGCATAACTGCAGCTAACTGCAAATCTGCAGGAAAATCTACACAAACCATTAGAAGACACGTCACAACATAGATGATTAAATCCAGTCTTTAATCACAAGACAATCAAGACCCACATTGCAAAGAGGAAGCAAAACTTAGAGCTTGGTTGGATTGGTTTATTCGAGCCTTACATACTAACATAAGACACTTGTGAGACTGTTTGGAAGAACTTACAGAAACAAATTATAACATATTCATTCGCTGTTTACAGATTATTTCTATAAGTTTTCCCGGATAGTTCATGAAACAATGTATAGCTTACATCAAAACAATTTGACTAAAATAGCTTACACATAAACACTTCTGCGACAATCATTTATGCTATAAGCATTTAATTAATTTGTTCGTCTAAATAACATCTCGCACACAACACATAATTTGGTTAACATAAACAACCATAATGAAAAATTTGAATTTTAATGTATAATAATAATTAGCTTAAACATTAATCAAACAATAATTAAACACAGCAGCAACTTAAACTATTTCACTAACCAAATCCAAAAAATGAAAAAATGATCAAATAAATTATCTTGCAACAACCCATTACTCACTAAAACTCAAATTGATAATTATGATTTATGAACAATAATATATCATCACAAAACAAACAAACAACCTCAGTGAAACAAATTTCATGGTCACAACTCACATGTTCCAAACAGTAGAAAAATAGCAGAAAACATGAAAACCAAGAGAAAATTTTAAAAAAATAAGTGAAACCCAGAATTGAGAAATGAAAAAAGTTGTGAACTTTTGATAGAAGGAAGTGAAAATACAAACCTGTGATTTTTGAAATGCAAGGTAGGTGGAATGTGAGTGAAGGGTCGTTTGAGAGAGAAAACGGTGGGAATGAGACGAGGAGAAACAGCAGGAAGAGTCAAAAACGACGCCATTTTGTTGAGCTGAGCTTAAGCACTTACCTTGTGAAGATGATTAAGCGCTTATATGCAAAATTTTCGATTTTGAGAAAGAAGAAGAAACATCCACCACGGGAAACAGTGACGGTTTGAAACATCCACCACGTGAATTTTCATTTATTTTCTTTTTTTGTGATATTTTAAAGGTTAATTAAAAAATTTGACAAAATTTTAAAGCTTAATAAATAAATGGTCCTATGTTTCTTCAAAAATAAAAAATAAATGGTCCTATGTATCATAATTTCACGTTAATTAATAAATGGTCATTGTTATATTTTAAAGGTTGACTAAAACATCACACATTTTAGTTCTAGTCAACATTTTTTATAAAAAATGTTGGACTGAAAATTTTACAGAAACTGAAAATGTTAATGGGACTAAAAACTAGGATTTTTTTATAGACTAAAAACGAAATTATTTGATTTTATAAGGATCATTTACCAAATTAATTCATATTTTAATAACTAGTATGTGATTTTGTGTTTGTATGTTATTAGTTTATTTTAAAATTTATGAACATATTAGAAGTGGAGAATAAACACACATCAACACATGATAATTTTCACTCGTAAAGATATAATATTTTTGAACTATAATGTATAAATATATGTATGTTGTTATTGTTTTGATAATTATTTTGTTTTATTTCAAAACATATTGTGAATTTTTTATTTTTTATAAAAGCCCAACAAATCAATTCAAGAACCAAAGTTTTATTCCTTAAAAAGAAAACAACCAAAGTTCTATTCTTGATGAGAGATAAGTTTATACTTAATACTCAACAGCACCTATATGTTTTTCCCCTAACATTTAAGATATTGGATAAAGACGTTCCCGTGAACATAGCTCAGTTAACAGAGACATATATTGTTATATATGAGAGTCGGATTCGAACCCCAAACATCTCACTTATTCAGACACCACTTGTATACCATTGGGATACAAATGTTATATAACATTGAACAATGAAGGTGTGTCACATAGGAAGATCTAAAGAAGAAAGAGAAAATATATGCATGTAAAGTGTTATGTGGCACACTTTCATTGACCAATGTTATATAACATTGGTATCCCAATGGTACATAAGTGGTGTCTCACTTATTCACTTAAAAAAAAAAATTCTAACCACTAAATTACTTGACAAAAAACAAAAGACATTGAACAAAGACATAGTATCTTTCTCGATCATTTGCATATTTGTTTTGACTAAGATCACACTAATATATTAAAAGATCGATGAAACTTGTTTGGCCGAAATCCAAGGGCAGGACCAATTCAATCATTATATTGGGATTGAGAGAAGTAAAATCACAATGACTTTAGTGCATTTTTTTTATGATTTATGAAAGAGAAAGATAAAATAGAAGAGAAAGGTTAACAAACATTTTTTAATATACTATCTTCAATTGGTTAAAGAGACTGTGTTCAAAAATATACATTAAAATATACGTCGCTGACATGTCTCAAAATAAAAACGGTAAATAAATAGAATGAAAGATAGAGAAAATAATATAAGAGATACGACACAAATTCAACACACTTTTCCTCAAAGTTGAAAACAACATTATATCAGATCCGTTGTGTAAAGAACCAGTCAAAAATTGCTTAAATCGATAAAAACCAGCCTGATTCAAAAAAAAAAAGGTTAAATATGTTTTTGATCTCTATAAAATTGGAAACTTTTAAGTTTAGTCCTTACTTAATTTTAATAGTTCTAATTTAAGTCCCTGATAAAACAAAGTTTGTTTAATTATCCTTAAACTCTGAAATTTTTGAACGATTTTTTTAGACAAGTTTATAACACTATGAAAGGTTCATTTACTAAAATTTAGAATTTTTTAATATGAAACGAATTAAATATGATTTTTTTTTAAATGACAAAACTTAAAAGATAAAAGTAATAAAATCTGGACGTAGAAATCAAATTTTGCGATAATTTTTTGCAGAGAAACTTTTAGTAATGTTCTTAACATGTCTACAAAAAATTGTTCAAAAACTTAAGATTTTAAGTATAAATTAAACACAGAGACTAATACAGGGTGATAATTTTTTTTTGTAGAGATTAAAAGAACTGTTAAAATTAGGGAGATGTTAACGAGTGCACTTAAGACATTGTTTAGTAACTTTAAATACTAAGTTTTTGTCAAAATTTATGAAATTAATGTATTAGAAATTGGAGTTTTTGACTTTTTTAAAAAATAATTTATTTAGTAGGAATGCTAAGAGAGTAAAAACATTAAAATTAAGCTAGGAGTAAATTTAAAAGTCGTCCCCGTGAGCATAGCTCAGTTGACAGAGACATGCATTGTTATATGCAGGGGTCGGTGTTCGAACCCCGGACACCCCACTTATTCTCCTTGAAAAAGGTAAATTCTAGCCGCTAGACTAGTAGACCAACAAAAATAATAATTTAAAAGTCTCAATTTTATAGACTAAAAACATATTTAAGGAAAAAAAATGTAACAACAAAGAGAAAAATCGAGTGACGACTTCAGTTGAAAACAGCTCCAAATTAGAGTGAGAGAGAGAGAGAGAGAAAATGGCAAAGCCGTCGTCTTCTTCCGCCACAAAGGATGCACAAGACCTATTACGCGCTCTTTGGTCTGCATATTCTGCTACACCTTCAAATCTCAAGGTTGGTTTCTTCCATTTCTCTCTTTCCCCTTTTCATTTCTTCATAAATTCGTTACTTTTCCCTAACCCCATTTTCTCTCTCAATTCTTTCAGATCATCGATCTCTATGTTGCCTTCGCTGTCTTCACCGCTCTCCTTCAGGTACTTCCTTCAATTTCGCTTAGATCTGTAGTTATTCATTCATAGCCTTCAATTTCATTTGATGTAGATTTCAATATTATTAATTCAAATAAAACAGCTTATGCAAAATAGCTTTTGCAAATAAAAAAGTTTTTATGTATTATTCTAAAGTTTGTCAAGGTAGTTTATGAAAAAACAGCTTACGAAGATACACTAATTTTCGCTAGTGAGAAATTATGAATTAACATGAAAGCTTATTTCTTTGCATAAGCTAAAAAATAAGTCAATCCAAACAGGCCCTAAGTGGTTAAGGAGCTTCTGTTAAGTACAGATTGTTCGGGAGAAACCGAGTTCAAATCATAGCTGGAAAATCCTTAGCCAGACTTTACTAATCTCCCGACTGAATTCCAGATTACTAGGGTCCATTTCCTTGGGAACTAGAAGGTTATGACAAAAAAGACAATTATTCTGCATGTATGTCTTGTTATCTTGTACGAGTAGGTGTTCCCGGAATTCTTATCATCCTTCATAGTACACAGTGAACAAAGATAGGGCTAAGTTTAGCTGATAAAAACAAGTTGTTAAAGACTATCATTCTGCAAACTTGACCTTGTTTCCACTCTCGAATGGAATCATTGTGAATTATAAGTGCAATTATCTTTAGTTATCTCTTTGATTTTAAATGTAACAAGGTGGTACCGAGTTAGTTACCCATAGTTCAATTATGCCATTCAAAACCATATGTTGTTAGGAAACTTGATTTTATTGAATTCGCTCTATTTTCAAGTTTATATATAGCTACTTTACTAGGAGTCAGTTTAACCGGTTTCGAACAAACCTATAATCATCAACAACCTCCGACTTGTTCGAGATCAAGCATTAAAATAGCCAAAAGGACAGCGATAGCATTGATTTTAACAGAATTAGCTTGTTAACCAGATCTTTACTAGAATAGATGTAAAAGATCTAAAGTTGTGGACCTTAAAAGGCTAAGAGGAATGCTAGGGACACTCTCTAACACTCACTCTCTCATTGGATGAAATCAATGTATTTCCCTCCACTTTAAATGGGACCCATTTCTAAAATGTGGGACACACTTTGATTTGAGCCAATAGGAGAGTGATTGTTAGTGTTGATAGCACTACTCAAAGGCTAAATGCTGAACTGTAAACTAACGTGTTTCTGATTTTACCTCATTCAATCCAAATCATGAGACATTGTCACCTCTTTGATTACTAACTCAATGTAGTGTTACCTCCAAAATACAATTAAACAAACTGAACCCTTTATAGCTAGAAAGACAGTGTATTGAGATGCACGTCATGTGATGTGCAATAAAAAAGAGGAGATTCCGAACTCAATATTATTTACAGCTGTTAATGTATAAACAAATAGATTTTGTCAGATGTTTAAGCTTTTCTTTTCGAATTCCTATCATATTCTTTCACTTTTACATGTCCTGCTGAAAAAAATTGATCAGGAAAAGGTACATTTTTTATCTCAACAACCAACGTGAAAAGAGATTTGTAGATCCCAGAAAGATCTCCTCCACTGTTGTTTACGGGGAAGGAAAATAACTATAGTCGTAGGAATATCTTTTAGGCTTTGTTTGGGAGTTTGGAGGGGAGGGGAAGGGAAGGGAGAGATTTGGAGGGTGTGAAATATAGAGGAAAATGGAGCAATCTTTCACATTTTTTCGAAAAGTATATCATTATTTTACTTATGTGAATAATTTAAATATGGAGCAATCCTCCAAATTCATTTTTGGAGTATATGAATTCTGTTTTCTTTTTAGAACCATGAACTACAATAAAATATGGATTATGCTGAAGATAGGTATATATTTATGCAGAAAGTTGTAGAACAATCACTATGTAACTTCAATGAAACAAAGTTCTAAATTTCTAAATAAGTAAAACAAGAAATATGCAATCTTGCTTTACTAGACACTCTTCCAGTTTCCTGTTCAACAAGTTCTTACTTCGAACGGTTTTAAAAAAGATTGCACAAAAGAAATTATTTTTTGGTGAAGGTTTGAAGTTGGTAACTAGTTTAATGTTAACATTACATGCTTTTGTTAACACTTACATTCTTTTTTCTTAATGAACAGGTAGTTTACATGGCTTTTGTGGGAACATTTCCATTTAACTCCTTCCTTTCTGGAGTACTCTCTTCCGTAGGGACTGCAGTTTTGGCTGGTAAGTGTCAATGGTCTATTGCGATTTGCAAGCTAGCCTGTTATGCACATTTACCTACCAACACACTGAGATTTCTAAACCTACTTGAAAGTTGAAACACATGCATTGAAATGAGGCCTCAATTCCTACCAGATGCATGTGCCTCAATTCCTACCAGATACATGTGCCTAAATTTATTTTTCGTCTTACTTATCTTTGTTATCGTGGTTTATTTTGAATCAGTTTGTCTCCGGATCCAAGTCAATAAGGAGAACAAGGAATTCAAGGTAAACATTATTTTCTTGTCTATTTTGATTTTTGTTTTGATTTTACGAGCCAAATTCAAGGCAACCATTGTTTAACTTGACAAAACAAAGTAAGAAAGGAAATGAAGCAGTAAAGTGTTGTCTGCATATTATTTTCCCCTCTTAATATATTCATACTGATAATTTGGTGCTACATCCTTCTGCAGGATCTTGCGCCCGAGCGTGCTTTTGCTGATTTTGTTCTCTGCAATGTGGTGCTTCATTTGGTGATCATGAACTTCCTTGGTTAAATTGATTTCGTGTGGTTTTTATTGTTTCCAAGAGATCCGTCAGCTGATAAAAAAACAGTAGTATTATATACCTGGGTTTTCTCATGTTACTGCAGCTTCATGTTAATTCCCTTATCTCTTCCATTTTTGGGGATTTCATTTTGAACATATAGATGCTAGATATTCTGCTATCTTTTAATATACACTACCTTTTAAATGATTAATTCCAGAATGTGGTTGTTCGCATAGATATCTAAGCCTGAGTACTACTCCAAAAACTCTGAAAAAGTTAAATTTATATGTTTGGATTGATCGTGAATTTGGCTAAATTAGAGTGACGTGATTGTCAAAATTACGGCAAATTGTAAATCTGCCAATACAAATACCCGATGTGTTCACATGAAAGTGAGTTGAATAATAATTTTGAGGCTAAAAGTCATGTTTGGAGGCAAAATTTAGGTTCAAAATAAGCAAAATCAATTTTAATTGAGAATTTTTAAACATATCAAAATCTATTTTAAGCATTTAGAATTACTTTTGGAAGAGTCGGAAGTGAATTTAAACATGTACTTAGTAATGTAAGAGCACTTTCTTTTCGCTTCCATCTTTATGGGATGTCTCAAAGGGACTTTTTGCTTCCATCTTTAACTACAAATTATGGAGTGATTTTATTGAAGTGAATTTTTCTGATGTGAAACAAAAGGACCCAATATGGGGTTGAAAAAACTCTGTCGGCTGTAGCATATGCCATGAGATCAACGTGTGTGATGAAATGTGAAAACAAAAGTACAAGGTACATGTGGTGTATTTCCTCGTGGTTCATATGAAGTTGTGAAATATTCTCGATGTCTTTATTGACCAAAAAGATCGAAGAACTCAAGCAGCTTATTATTGCTGAATAGAAACAAGAAAAGTAAAGAAAACAAACTCATCATCAAGGGCATACACCAAAAGCCGTACAAATAATAATTATTTTATGTCTTCTATTCTTTTTTTAGGTTATACTTTTGAGATTTAAAAACCTTACCAATGTGAAATAATGTCATCAATGGTATATTATCTAGATTATCATCCACGTCTCTCAAAATTTGACAAATACTTAATGAATAAAATTAGGAAGTAAATGAGTTGAGTTAATCAGCAAGATCTGAATATCTTTTACCTACTAACAATAAGATACTTTAGGAGTATCGAAGTTATTTAATGCTACTAATTGAATATTACTGACCATCAAAATAGTTGAACTTAGAATGGAGTTAGAAACACGTTTCAAACTATCTTGGTGAGTACTGTCATTATAATAAGAATCTCTAGACCCAGTCTCAACATTTGGAACATAACTCTTGTAAGTAATTGCAATCTTTAGTTTTAGTATGTGAAAACAAAGAAAAACCGTCTCCACTTTCTACTTTGTTTTTTGTCTTTAATTCTTATTTATTGTCTATGAAGGTTAGATTCTACAATAAAAAACGACACAAACACGTCTACATTGCTAATGTTCAAACATAGGACACACATGCATGTACACAAATGTGCACGTGCGTGTGCATACACCCACAAACATCATTTGTAAAATATTTAAATTGAGAATGAAAATTTATATATAGATCTAAATTGAGCAATTTATTTTATTGTAAAAAATCTAAAACAAAATATGCTAGTAGTATTTTACGTTTCTCTATCCATTTTCTATTGAAAAAATAATGTACTCAAATATAATATTTGCTCACTCATTAATCACCATCCTTAAACATTGTAGAAGATGAAGATATTTGTATGTGAAAAGATATATCATATACAAGAATTTCTCATACACCTAACTAAAATACTATTATATTATTTTAAACCTATTTCTCATACACCTAACTAAAATACTATTATATTATTTTAAACCTCCTTTTGTTCTAATCATTTTAGAAGTGTTCATTATTATTGTGGTTGAGTACTATGTTGTCTCTCAGAGATGTCTAAAGTGCATCAAAGCAACAAAAAAGAAGAAGTTTATTTTACAATATTTCCGAGTTATCTGACATATGTAATACGTGCATCATCTGAGTGTCACACATCCACATATATGAGCTTCATAATTTATTATTAGTGTTAGTTGTTGAATTAAGTAATTTAGTTTTGGGACGTCCATGTCTTTATTGAATTTATTAATTTAGATTTATGATTAAAGACATGCCTTAAGATTGACACAAGCCATAGTAGATGATGTATCCAGGGTGGCCTATGTATTGCCGTATGAACTTTCAACCTTACGCTTTCAATGAATGTTTCCTTTGACTCATAAAAATGGAAACTTTTCATTTTATTAATTTTCATAGAAAACAAGGTAGCATTATAGGTAATGTCAACCTTATGCAAGATTAAATTGAAAACTCACAACAACAACATAAGAACAAGACTACAATCTCTCTCAAAAAAAAGAACAAGACTACAACTAGTCTATATCCCACTACAATTTATTATTATTTTTTAAATATATTCTTTATTAATACTATCAATTTATTTTATAATATGAAAAGTAATATTGAAAATATTTATATTTAAATGCTAAGTTAGTATTAGTCACACACATTTTAAATAAATTTATTATCCCAACAACGTTTCTTAACGCACAACACCATAAGAATAAATCTACTATTCTGTAAATGTTTGAGCCATCAATCATCATATTTAAGGGTAGAAATAGGGTAGGCCGCTCGTCAAGAGCCTATGACCCGACATACTTAAAACCCGACTCAGCATAACTCGTTTATTAAACAAGTTAGGCTCAAGTTTTTTTAAAAGCTCATTAATTTAAATAGGCCATGCTAAAACTCATAGAAAAGCCTACTATGTCTATCAGTTCGGTTCATATATGTGTAATTATACATACTACATTATATAATACATACGAATTAGCCTCTATAAAACGAATGTGGCTCTACAAATTTTTATTAGATATGCATGCAATATATATTAAAAAAAAGTGGGAGGAAATGAATATACATGGTTTACAAAATTTTATTGAGTGATTAGCCTTTTAAAAAATATATGTTTATTTAAATAGCTAAAATATTATATTTAAAATTGTTAGTATGAATTGGACTTTTAAACAGGCTAATAGTTCAGGTCGAACTTTTAAAAAGGTTTAGTTAGACATAAAATAAATCATTTGATATGCTAGTAGGTCAAACTTAAGGTTTAGTTTTTCAACTAGACCTGTCAATTCAAGCAAAATCTGACTTAATCAACTCGACCCAGCCTATTCTTAGGCCTAATCATATCCCATATGAAAGTGATTTGTGCATTAAAACAACCCAAAACTAAATATTCAAGACAATAATATGATTCCCTAAAAAAAAAGACAATAATATGATTAGTTAGGAATATTAATATTATTAATTAATTAAAAAAAGGGAACGAATTTTATCCGTTGATACAAAACCCCCATTAAAGAAACCCCACGTGTCAAAACACCACAATCCGAATAACGATTGGTACCAACAGTGGCAGTGGACCCCACTACAAAAGGAAAAAGACTCATTCACCCTTTCGCACAGTCGCCATTCACGAAAAAAATATCATATCCTTTGTCTTGAATTCTAAATATTTTTTTCTTTGAAGAAGATGAGCGATTCTTTCGCAAATTGTACGTCACACAATTGTTACTACCGTCACAAAAAGAAGAAATCTTCAACAATGTTTACAACACCATTTTCTTCTCCTTCAACCGCATTTTTCTCTCCACCTAAAGCTTCTTCTTCTTCTTCGTTACCACTTCTTCGTACTTCTTCCACTTTTTTCCATCTTCGATCTAATGCAACTTCTTCTTCTTCCTTAACAACTTCTGGAACTTCTTCTTCTTCTTCTTCTTCTTCTTATTGTTCTCCTCTTGCTTTCTATACTAATAGTAAAAAACCTAAAGAAATTTCTGCTAATATGGCTTCTTCTTCTGTTTCTTCTCGCACTTTCCTCAATGCCAGAGATGAACAAGGTATCTATCTATCTATCTTCTATTTCTTTAATTCAAGATTCGCGTGTCGATGATTCGCTAGGTTTATTGTTTTATTTCTTTAATTTGAAAAATTAATTAAAGAAACATGATTATGATTATGATTATGAAGTTTAGTTGTGTGTTTTACTGACCGATATGTAGAAACTAGAAACGGATTATAATTTTGATAAAAATAGAAGTGATTAAGTATAATCACTTACTTTTCTTAAAAGAAAGAGTATAATCACTTATTTGAGTTGTTTATCTATTGGTATAAGTTGAATATAATTACGAGAGACTTATTTGAGTTTATGTATCGACATAAGTTTCGCGATACTGTTTGGGAGGATAACTTGTGGTTCATAAGTTGTTATTTTTCATAAGTTAACAAAAATAGCTTATGAAAAGAGCTTATTGCTTTTACGGAAACAATTTTACTTTAATTTATCTTTTGTTATTGAAATAATGCTTATAATGATAAGCGTTTGTGCTATAAGCGGCAGATAAGTTGATGCGTGATGTCGTGTTTGGCATGACATCAGACAGAATTTTAATCTGAAGTGTCATTGCTAGATTAGATATATATATATTCTTTTTTTGTGTTAGTAGGTAGAGTTATTGTTGTTGAAGTTTATTTCTGCTGACACTGATAGTTTTATGTAAATAAATAATAGTAACATTTAATTGGTTTGAACTTTGTTGCTGCTTTTTCTTTTTGTGATTTGACTATTGTTAACTAAAATTGGGACCAAGAAAGCATTTTTTGGTTTGTTTGTATATAATTTTGTTTCTGGTTTGATTATTTAAATATTGAAGATTGATTACTATTATTAGTATTATTATTATTAGTGTTAATTTTTTGTCACATTGATTTGTTTGCTTGCAGATGTTCTTTCTGGAATTAAGAAGGAGGTAGAAGCCGGTACTTTGCCTCCCACTATTGCTGAAGGGATGGAAGAATTGTACCTTAACTATAAAAGTGCAGTAAGTCTATAGTTTTATTATGTTAATCCTATATATTTTTTTAGTAATCAATGTCTAGAATCTTGTTAACAATTTTTTTTACTCATGCTTCACTGTGGAACTGAAATCCTAAAATAGCTTACTTTAACTGTGAAAATATCTGTCATCTGTTCTTGTATAGTTGATATAGTTTGTTAATTTCCGGGCTGGCTTGGTGTAGATATATACTTTATGATAATAAAAACAGTTGAGTCCATATTTTCTATAGTTTTGCAGTTTAATATTATTAAACTGCAATTGATATACTAATTCATGTTTTCATCAGTTACTTAGTTTCATTTCCTTTTGTATGCAACCATGTTTCAGGTTATTAAAAGTGGAGATCCCAAAGCAGATGAGATTGTATTGTCAAATATGACTGCTTTATTAGATCGCATATTTTTGGATGTGAAGGTCAGTTTCAATATTAGAATATGCTTTGCTAAGCTAACTGTTTCATTGCATACAGACTCTTTGATTTTTGAAATTTTCACATCATCTTGCATCTTTGCTCATTTAATCTTACTATAGTTTTTGAAATATCACGCTAAAAAATCGGACTGATTTTTAACAGGAGCCTTTTGTCTTTGAAGCACACCATAAAGCAAAGAGAGAGCCTTTTGACTACTACATGTTTGGCCAAAATTATATTCGTCCCTTAGTTGATTTCAAGTGAGTCAAGCAATATTATCTCCCTCTTTCTTCTCTTTGGCATTGATCATCAGTTTAGTTTACTTATTTGACTTTGCTGTTGATCTTCTACAAATGTGATTAGTCAAATTTCATGCATGGATGTTACTAATCATTAGTAGACTTTTTTTACTGCAATAAGCTAAGATTGTGATGGGAAGTATAAGATATGCATGCATGGGTTGTCCATACTCCATAACCCATAGGATTATCATGTTTAGCATGTTGGTTGAAGCTAATGGTTTATCGGGAATGAATATCAATGTAATTTTGATTTTGACGTTTCTTATGTTTCATCCTGTCTTGTGTCGCTCAAATACAATGTACCTGTGAAAATGCTGTATCCTGTATGAATCCTGGGCATTCTACCTCCCAGAGTTTATTA
>Ga0099826_10000227_pt1 | contig 24678 bp, 13 predicted proteins | sample Mtrugardesep15_FD_76830 | JGI IMG/M metagenome (GOLD analysis project Ga0099826, IMG submission 76830) | Root nodule microbial communities of legume samples collected from California, USA - M. trunc garden sep15 | ecosystem: Host-associated > Plants > Roots > Nodule | place: USA: California... | reverse complement strand
GAATCAAAAGGACTTTCTTTCTTTGGAGCCTCCTCTTAATTATTGAAATCCCTCTGTAAACATCTCCCACTTTAGTATCCTTTTCCCCGAGTATTTCAGAAAGTAGTGTTTCTTGGAGCTGTGCAAGATCATGATTAGTTGCCCTCTCTCTTATGTCAGCAAGATAACACACACCTTCGAATTGATCAGCAATCAAGTTATGCACAGCACGAGCAGTTGTTGATTTTCCTATTCCGCCGATCCCATAAATGCCTATAATGTTGACGCTCTCATCAGATTCAAGTCCAAGTAAAGATGTCACTTCTAAAATTTGAGACTCCAACCCAACTGGTTTGCTTGCAACATGCAAAGGAATACGGTTGATCTTTATAGAGACCTCTTCAACTATCTTTCCGATAAATTTATATTCTGATTCATTCCTGCACATTACAGTAGTACATGTAAATAGAAACAGATTCATTGAAAGTGCTTCAACCAAAACTAGTTATATAACAAGTTATTACTTCACAATATTTCCTTTGAACTAGATTTATATGCTTACTAGTAATGATCCATGTGAGATTGCACGAATGTGGGAAAAAATAACAGAAATAGATGTGTGAAATTTTGTCATGAGTCATTAGGGAAAAACTTTTCTTAGAATGAATATGTTAGGACAGAAAATAGATAGATATTTTATTTATATCATGTGGTGGAAAACAAAAACAAAATTATTGAAGGGGAAATTGGAAAAACAAAAAGTGGAGCAATATAAAATTATGGTTTGAAGTACATACCCTGGCTTGAAATGCCATCCAGACATATTAGCAGCTTGACATAAAGCATCCTTCCATTTCTGCACCATATCCTTCTCATCTTCGAACCTCACCTCATGTTTTGCGAAAGCTTCGGCATAAGTTCCAGTTAGGTGTCGAATTTCGGATGGATTCACATCATAAAAAACCGGCAAAAACAAGCGTCCTTGTGACTTTGAAGTCTCAAGTATCATCACAAGTTCAGTCAAACAGAAAGCTGAAGATGCATAATTAGGGGAGAAAATAGCAATGAAAATCCTAGTTTCTTTGATGGCTTGAAGAAGAGCAGGTGTGATTTCTTCTCCTTTATGAATTTCTTCATGATCAATGAAAGTTTGTATACCTCTTTGATGCTGCAGAGAATTATAGAGGTCAGCTGTGAAGTTGTTTCGGGTATCTATGCCTCTAAAACTGAGGAAAACATCGTAAGTCCAATCACACGTGAAGGAAGACAAAGAAGGTTGTGCCATGAATGATACTAGACCAATTAAATAGGAATTATGAATTAACTAATTAACTTGTTTTCCTCCTTGATTTCCAAGTGCTTCCTTTTCTCCTAATCTGTATTTAAATTAAAGAAGAAAGATCTAAGGAAGACAAAGAAGGTAGTGACAAACGAGCTGCAGGTGTGGTAGTTCCTTGCTTCGTCGAAGTTGGCTACACATTGACTTGCCAATTCACACTTAAAAGTTATTAAAATGAAAATGTCCTCTTCTTCAAAAAATGAAAATGTCCTGATCCAAAGATATTTTAAACTCAAATGTCATTGTACTAGTTCCCTTATAGTATTTGTAAGGTACACTCTCACTCCCTATTTGACAAAAAAGATATTTTTCCTAAATATAAGTCCCCTTTCAAATTATTATGTATTTAGTGAGAGAGAGCGTAATATCTATTTATTTAATTTTATTGTTCAGTTTCATAAAATCTTTATCATCCAAATTTAATTCAATATTTATTTTAGATGTTTTCAAATTTGAATTTTCTGTGTGTGTGTTTTTGCAGGGAAAAATGGTTAAAGAAAAAAAAAAGTTCAAGTAAAATACTATAAAATTATGGAAAATGCTAAGCACAAGTTAGTGGGTGAAAATAGAAATATTTTGTTGTAATCAATACATTTGAATTTAACTTTTTTACTTTTGAATAATTTAATGTATAAAATTTAAGATAATGTTTCTATTTTAGGTAGTTTAACATTGACTTTAGAGTAAAAGATAACATTACCATAAAAACTAGGTGACATTTAGCATGGTAAGTAGAGTTTTTGCCCACCATGGAAAAGTTTTATTACCAGTGGATTAAAGAGGTACACTGATCATATTATACTCTGCCCATAGTGTATATCTTCTCATTTTGTCTTCAACCTCACTACCATCCGCCTCCTTTTCACCACCACCATCACCATAAAAACACTAATAGGAACCCATTGCTTAGGAGCTTCAGCTGCTATAAATCATAATCACTTGTCCAGATCCAATCAATTCAAACAAACTAAAGATATAGAGACGTGATAATCAACACATTGATACCTCAATCACACCAAGAACATAACAAACTCAGATCTGGAATTTCATGAAAGGACAAATTTGTTGGTCTTTTTTTAGAAAATAAAATAAAATAAAAAGTGTTGGTGATGGATGTGGTGGGTTTTTCAGTTCTAAGAAAAAAAACGTTGATTTTCTTCTAAATATTAAAGTCTATTAAACTCTTTCACTTTGTCCACTCTCAATTCATACTTCATAATTTGCAGAAACAGTTAACTTGTTCCATATTAAAGGCATGATATATTAGTGGTTCACCATAAGAATCTACTTTCATCAAAAGCATAACTGCAACATTTCAATCCGAAACTGCTTCCGCCGTCGATACTGTTGTCGGCGCCGACAAACTTGCTTGTTGAAAAACAACGCCGGAGGAAGGATGAGGAAGCTAAAAATTAGGATTGGAAACCATGAAGTTATTGGAGGAGATTGCGGAGGAGAGAGGGAAGGAGTTGAGGAATCTGCAGAGTTCGTCGTAAAGAGAAAAGAGAAGAAACGAGTTGACCGCGAGTGGGGGAGAGAATAATGGTTGTGGAGAAAGATTGTATGAAAAAAATATAGTGATGAGAATACATGATAATAGTGTGTGTCAGATTTGATCTAATGGTCTAAAATCAACTTTCTTATGGTGGGAAATAACTATCATTTCCCATGCTAAACCTCACCTCGTGTAACCCTACAAACTTGATTTTTGTTTTGTTTTAGGGTTATGCTTAGAGTATTTGTTAATGAAAACAAAAATAGTATGTTTGTATTGAATTCAATAATATTTTAATTTTTAAAAAATTAAACTTATCATTTTTTATCATTTTCTAATATAATATTTTTAATTTTATTCTCTTAACCAATACACTAAATGTACTCTTTAGAATTTTCCTAATGTTTATTTGAACATCACAATGGTAGTACGAGAATAATAAAAACTCTAATTTTTCTTTTTTTAATGAAAGTATTTATTACAGACTCAATGACTCCGATAATGATACACTAATAAGACTCTAATGAAAAATACTTAAATATGTCTCATTAATTTTATGACATTATTAAATTATAAACTGCCTTATAAAATATTACACTTGTTTTGAAATGAGACCAACTTGTAAATATTTTATTATTTCTTTTAATGTATGATATGTTAGTTCCTCCAAAGAAGGAGTCCTTATATAATTGTCTATTACCTATGATGTGTCCATTTTCTCTTCTTCCAATAAGGTCCTTATCGGATAGATGTCTTTGTTAAGTAAAAGAACCCATTTTAAAGATGCTCTTAAAAACTTTAATTCTGGTAAAAAAGCAAGTATATAATTTAATTTGATTTTGTCAATTTAATTTGGGTGCATAAAAAGTTAACTTTAATTTGATACAAAAGAATACTCCGTTTGTCTTTAATTTTAAGATCATTTATAAAAAAAAAAGTTTTGTCATTAAGTATAAGATTATCTACCAATTTTTAGATGTGTTAATTACTTTTTTTAAAAAAAATATATCACTTATTAATACTTTCGATGTATTTCAAAATATGATAAGTTAACATGAAATATATCTATGCACAAAAGACAATTTAGTAATAATTAAAGGTGTTCAAAGATGAACCAACCATCGTAATCAAACCAACCCAAATTGAAACCACAAAAATCTGCATTTTGTTTGGATATATTCAAATCATTTTCTTAATTAACCACATGATTTAGTTTGGTTTGCAATTTTATTTTACCAACCGAATCAAATCAAAGCAAACCGCAACATAAGAAAAATGTTATTTAAACATATGTCAAATAGACCAATACTCATAGAACATCAATGACATTTTTTTATAAAATGACAAAATCTTAGTCTTGTGCATTTCTTGCATAATATGATTACTTTTTGATCAGATTTTTTAATCTGGTTTATGTTGTTGATAACATCGTTGGATAAAAATAAAATTATAATGTTGGATGAAATTTTAATTTTTTTTTAAACATTGCTGAAAATATGTTGTGTTTTACCTTTTAACTTAACTTTAATGTTGGAAACAAAAAATTGTATCGTCTCAAACAAACTTCACCAACTGATCCAACCCAATTCATATTGATTTGGTTTGGTCTAAATTTTATTTTAAAAACCAACTAAACTAAACCAAACTGCATGTTTTTTTATCATACGATTTAAATGACTTTTAACTTCAAATAAGAACCAAACCACATCACAGACATCACTAGTAATAATCACATGCAATTGTGACAAATTTTTACTCCTACAACTTTTTTATAATAATTCTATAAAAAGAGACCGAGGGAGTATTATTTATATGACTTGCACGTACCTTTTTCATGCTTCGATTTACCTACATATTTCAATATTTCATTCACAAAGTTTTTTATTTTATACAGTAAGTAACAAGAACACTCTTCAATTCTTCATGACCAACTTATATAAAATGATAGCAGTAGACAGCATCTAACATTTTTCGGATAAATTTTAAAAACATGTTGTCAAAAAAAAGTTTCAAATAAAAAAAATTGTGCCTATTTTTTCCTACGGTCTCAATCAATTTTTTTTTGTTGTTATTGTAAGCATAGTTCAGTTGGTAGAGACAATGCATAATACATGCGAGGTCCAGGATTCAAACTTCGGCCACCAGCAAAAAATAAATCATTTATTTTTGTTTTTTAGGATAACTAAATTAACGACGCAATTTGTAAAAGAGTGAATTGGGGTTGAATAGTTCCATGAGTTAACCGTAAAAGAAATAGAGATCTTAGGTTTAAATTTTGTCGAATGAGAAAAAATTAATTTAACAATTAATTATTAATATTGATCATCTAAAAATAATAAATAAAATGCAAATTTATATATATATATATATATATATATATATATATATATATATATAGAGAGAGAGAGAGAGAGAGAGAGAGAGAGAGAAAGATATTTTATGTAGCAGTTATTAATCTCTATTGACGAACCAATGACGCATAAAAGATAAATTTTTTCCTTTTAATCATATTTTTTTCATGCATGAGTCAAAAATTAAATCTTTAACGTAATATTTAAGAAATCCAAATCTCTTACAACTTAGACAAACTCATTGTTGGTTGTCTTTTCGATATTACATCCTATTATATTGATTCTTAATTTATTTCAATATAAGAGAAAAGTTTAAAATTATAAATGTATAAAACAAAATATATGAAGACATTGAAGAATGGAAGAGAAAAGTTTGAAATTATAAATTTATAAAACAATAAATATATCAAGACATGAAAGAAAAGACGACAGACAATTAACAACCACTACCTTTGACCTCATGATTGGACATGCAAGGATATGTAGTTATATAGGAAGATATCCACTAGAATACAACCTCGTGTTAGTATAAATTCTCTTCCTCCAAATCTCAATAACATTGATAATTGTCAATGTCAACATAACATCGCACATCAAATCAAACTTACTAGTATATCTCTTTCTCCCCTTCACATCTAAATTAACATGTCAATTAATGAGATTTCAAAACCCTTAGCAACTTGGTTCGGTTTGGTATATACTCTGTTTTGAAGTGTACCTACCTTTATATATGTTGCTTAATTAACTTCTAGGTATCTGCATGCAGACCTAGCTAGTCAGTAGTATATGTATATATGTAGATCTATTTATCGTCGACGTAGTTATTTCAGATATTGCAGGACGAGCTTCCGGATTTCACGGTTGGCAAGCGTTGCCGTGCGCCTCTCTTTGCATGTCAGGTTGCTTAACTGCTGCTCATAGCTCACCCTTACCTATGTCATGTGATTCTTGAATTTCCTCTCCTTTTAACACCCCATTCAAATGAGGCGGTGACTTTGGTGGCGGAAAAGTCATCATGGTTTTAATGCGTTTTTCGTATTTTATAAAAGAGATAAACACATAAGATATACGAGAGATGGAGGTATAGGGATCACAATGAGAATAATCCTTATTCATGGTCAATTTCAAATACAATTGATAGCGAACAAAAAGCTCTCACAAATTATTGGTCAAATAAGCTTTCGCAAAAGATAAACTTCAACTTAATTGTTATTTGCGGTCGAAAAATTTGTCACATTTAACATAAATTTTGTAATAGACTTTTCGATTTGTGAGGGCGAAAAATGGTAACAAAGCATGTGGGGGGAAAAGAATTTGAATTAATGACCGTTAAAAATGACCACAAATGCTTTTGCCATAAAATTGACATTTGTTGTCGTTTATTCCGCCATAAAATTTAATCCTCTCTGACATTTGTGTTCGTTTATTCTGCCATTTTCTTTTCTGAATATGCAACGAGTAGCAAAAATAGTTCTTCAATGTATCAAAATTGTAAAATAGTCTCTGATTGTGCACTCCATTATTTAAAATAGTCCTTGACGTTAAAATATTTATAATTTTTTTTATACGGATTGATATGACAATAAGTAAGTATTTATATCGATTGATAGGACACTAAGTAAATACATTGAAAGAATGATTTGATAGTATTAACAAAACATTTTGAAAGAAATCATTTTAACGCCATAGACTATTTTGATTAACATAACACACAATCATTGACCATTTTAAAATTTTGATATATCAATAGACTGTTGTGACTACATATTATACATTCGATAACAAAAATGATTATTTCTCCATTTTTAAACGCTAAAGAGGCGGCCTTTTAAAAATATGAAGTCGAATTATTACTGAAACGTTGAAAGGTCGACAATATATAGCAAATAGGTCACCCAATGTGGGGAACACTATAATTATATATACTAGAGGTCTCAATCCAACAAATAGGCAGAGTAAATATGGTGCAATGCGTTTGGACTATATTGGAGATTAGAATAAAATAGAGATTTTAGAATGAAATGATTCTAGCAAATGTGGTAGATTGAAAGCAATTTCTTGTCTTGTAAACGTTTTGGGTTCCATTTCATAAAAAAAATTAATATGGGCCGCAAATTTTTAGACCAAGAGGCTCATTAAAACATAAGAATTTGAAACTTGCTCTTTAGGCATGTAGTGATTGCTCACAAGCACTTCCAACTGACGAAAATATCTCAAATGACAATTAACTACCATCCTCTTCTAAACAATAGTTAAAAACCGATCCTAAGAATGATAACTAACTGTCTTTGGCGGGAAAGGTAGTTAAAAATAAGTTACGAAGAAAAAAAAACACGTGTAATAGCATAAACTCGTATTTTTGTGTACATTTTAGGCACTGCATACACAAATAGTCATCCATACCTTAAATTTCATAAAATTAGACACAAACAATCATTCATTCATATAATTAGATTAAGAAATCTTAAAGGATATTTGACCTATTGAAAGTTGCCCTGTGTTAGCCGTTCCTAATTTTGAGGATGAATTTGTATTGGAAACAAATGCTTACGTGGCTGGTATAAGAGTAGTATTGAATCAAAGGGAAACTTCATTTTCCACTTTTGTAAACACAATTTTTTTTGAAAGACTTTAGTAAACAAAACTATCTTGCACGTACTCTGTAACATCACTTCCGCTGTAAAATAATGGCATACATACCTACTCGAAAGAAAGTTACTCATTCATTAAAATCAAAAGTCATACACGTGCAAAAAAAGAAATTCTATTTCGCAAAATTTTTGGGTTACTCTTACTAGATCATTTACAAATTGTGCGCACAAAATAGGTGGTCGATGCCTTATACATATCACAGTGAGTTAAAGAATACATTTTAGTGTAAAAATAAACATTTTGAGGGTAAAGCTACAACTTACCCAAACACATAAAAATTAATCGTGAGGTATGTCTCTAGAATCATTTAATTAGCCACTTTCATACTCACGTACCTACAATATATGAGATTAGGAGCAATGCTAGTAATATTTACTTTTAACATTCTAAAATAATCTAGCCTTTAAAGAGCTCAAATGAGTGTTGTATAACTTTTAATGTGATGATTTGATGTTCATGATTTATGGTAATTAGATATTCTTTTATTTCTTCAAATAAATGGAGAAAAGATTTAACATAGAGATAAACACGTTTTTAAATGATTTTCAAAAGTTTTAATATAATAATAAATAATTTGATACTTTGTCTATGTTTGTCCTGATTGAGTAGTCACATTTCCAATCTTTGTACTCTCTTAACTGGATAAGTACTTTTAAGAAAATGTTATTGAATGTTTTAAGAAAAAAAAAATTAGCAATAAAAAGTTTTTTTGGAACACATGTTCAAATTATCTTTTACCTAATGCTTGAGTCAAACCTCACGTTTAGATTGGATATCTAGAGTGTAACTCGAATGGTATGATATAGTAAACCTGATAGAATGTGACTCAATAGATCTTGAATAAGCCCTAATACTATCTTAAAGTTTGAGTCGGACCTAACTCAATCTTACAAAAACTCAATCTTACAAAACTGGCTTAGTAAGGTGAGAATTGAATTACATTAAGAGTTTCACATTTGATGAGAAATATCATGAACAAGTGTTTTTACGTGGTAGAAGACTTCACCTTACAAAGTCGATTTTGTAAGGTTGGATTAGGTCCAACCTTACTTCTAAAATGGTATCAAAGTCCATCTGAATTCATTGAACCTCATGTTATCAAGTTCTCGTTATCGAGCCACACGGGTCACACTCCAGATGTCCAGTGAGAAGTGTGTGTTAAAAGTCTCACATTAAATAGAGGATGATATGCACGTATGCTTACAAGTGGGGGAATTTTTTTACTTTGTAATAATAAATTAGGTCCAATCATAATTCTAAGAGTTCGTATCACATGTTCTCCTACCACACTGACGATGGTTAACAAAACAATTAGAGATGACAAAACAATAATGTGTAATATGATTCGACGATGTTGAAATATCACCAATCATGAAATTACTAAGTTTAAAAATCTGTTTCGTGATTTTAAAATTAACATAATATATCATCATTTTTAAGTTCAAAAATGTGAATAAGAGATTAAAATAGTGTGATTTTAAAATGTAGAAACCCATTTCGTGAGTGACTGCAAATAAGGGAATCAAGTTATAGTTACACTTTAAGTTTATTGTTTAATTTGTCAATAAAGTCATGTTTCTTTTAGGTGGAAAACTTTCTTTTAGGTGGAAATCTCTGAAAAGTTAATCAAAACTCCTAGATCCAAGAAGAGGAGAACGTTGAACTATTTTTCCCTTCTTCTAAGTAAAGTAAATACTGTATTCAAACATGTCAATAAGCATACTTTAACCCAAATACAAAAATATATAAACTTTTCTAAAGGCCACCGGAAACATTTATCTCGTAAAATATTTTAAAATGGGTGTTCAGCAGCAAAAAAATGTTATGTAAAGTAAAGGTAGCAATTCTTTTATATATTTTAATACACGTTGCATTAAAAAAAGTTAAATTATTTTGGAAATGTCTTTGTATTATATATTAATAATAATAATTTTTTACAACCACCCCTCAAAAAAAAAAAAAATTACAAGCTTTTTGCATGTTAGGTCATAGGAATCTGAAATTGCAACATATTCTTATTCTATGTAGGCTCGACGTGCGTATGCAACTCTTTTGTTTTTCCTTTTTATTGTCGTTTCCGTCTGCAACTCTAACCACTTCTATCAATAATTTTTGTTATAATAATTGGGATTACTTTTTCTTACTATTGTATTCCTAGGCTCTATTATTTTAATTTTCATATAAATATTTATATTTTTTTTATATATATTTAGTTGTCTAAAAAAATGGTTGTTCGAATAACTTGCCGCTATATCTTTAACATATCTTTTAATTGTATTTGAAAATTTTAGATTCACCAAGTGTGATCAGATTGAACTTAGACAGAAAGAGAGAATGATTATTATGATATCAAATTGATCAGAACAAGTGGAAGATCACAAACAACTATTTTGGTTAGTTGAATAAGCATCACAATCATCTTTAGGGTATAAAGGAGAGGTGTTGGATTGTCTAAAGTTTGGTGAGGTTGTCCAAAACTTGTATGGTCTGGTATGCCAATAAAATAAGAGAAAAAAGTGCATAATTTGGTGAGGGTATCTCAAGCACCACTATTGGATAATCTCATAGTTATTGGGACTGGATTAACCCAGTTAGGTTGAACCAAGATAACATCATCGTGTCATCTCCTCTATCATTTATATCTTTTATTTGATAGTTGAGATGCAAGCACATTCACTCAATCTCTTCAGGTATCAAATTCATTTTAATACATAGTTCAGACTTTATATTATTAAATCTTAATCACTTCTAAAGTTGAGAAGCAACCAAAATTTTCTAAGTGTCACAATCCAACCTTCCTTTCTAAGGGTCATATTTGCCATGATGCTCTTTTTGTAAAAAAAAAGATAAAATAAAAATTATAGTATTTCAATAACGAGTTTTACTAAGATGCTAATTTCATTTTTAAGGGTTTTAAAAGAAGAAATTATTTATTAAAAAAGTTAAATACTTCCATTTTCAATGCATTAAATACATTTTTTTTTTACAAAAATTTACTATTTCAGAATACTAAACAATATCCTAAGATCCCATTAAATTATTATTATTGTAATTGATAATAACATTTGTTTTTCTTAATTTGATCAAATGAAACAACAATGTGCAAATGGAGGAAGTATTATTATCACCTAATAAGATTCTCTGCAGTCCATTCCAAGGGGTCTTTTTGACTTCAAAACAGTGAAATACTGAGATGGATTCCTTAACATGACATCACATGATATATATTCCATATTCCCAGCTCGAGGGAGACATATGTAAGAGTATAGATCTTGATAGATCGATACCATTGTATTTTGCTTTGTATTTTTTCGACTGGTTGTATAATATTAACATACCTCTTTTTTAATGATAAAATACTGCAATTTATTATGAAACCAAGATTTTCCCCACGTGCTTTATTTTAATTTGTTAATTAATAAATCTTGGTTTTATGTTCTATGGGGGACTGTGTGTGTGGCTAGTGGCCGTTGAGGAATTGAAAAACCTACCACTATATTATAGAGCAAACATAGGAGTGAAGTTCTAAAGAACATTAGATAAGACCGAAGTCTCACTCTTCCTTGTTTCAAGTAGCTACACTACACTTCAGTACACAAGTGTTACTCTTTCGGTTAAACCTTGTGACTGATGGAGCAAATCAACAACACACCAATGAACATACCAGCAGACAGCAGCTTGTTATCTGATTTGGTAAGAAATTCATGCTTCCTGTCTCTCAAGGTTTTTTTTTTTTGCCTTAACCCTCTTGTCTTAGAAGGAAATCGGGTAATTTGTAGTTCAGTCGTACCGTAGATAAAGTTTAGCTAGTTGTTTCAGTCAAATTTGAACTCGGATCCTCTTGTTTCTCTGTGTTCGGTTATCCGTTTTCAACCGACAAAGTCACGTTTGCACACTTCTCAATGCATTTTTGTTGTGATTTTTAGAAGCTCTAAATACTAACTTCTACATTAATGTGACTTTTTACCGTGATTTTCATCAAACTCCGTTTTGCAAATGCAGTATCAAACATGCATTTTGTCTTTAACCGGAGTTTATTAACCACTTGATGAGTTGATTCACAAATGATTTAATAATTCTTTGATGAACATGCAGCTGGAAAAGGTGGATGAATACATATTATTTGATGAGGAATGCTACTTGAACTTGCTTGATGCTGACGTGGTAGAAGAGTTTCTCTCTCATGACATTGCTAGTGCCATTGCCTTTGAGGAACAAAGAGACACCCTGCAGCAATGTTTGACTACAGAATGTGTTTCCACCACTCTAAGCGAAACATTCAATGGTGAAACAAGTTTTGAGCCTTTTGACTTTGATTTTGAGAAACCAACCAAGAAGTTGAAAAAAATTGATCATAGTGACAACATAACAAAAAACTTTTCACAGCAACTTTCTGCTTCTCCATCCTCCTTTCAGTCGTCTCAGATTCCGTCCTTTGATCAAAAACAGAAAGAAACCACTTCAGTGTCATTGCCAAATTTGGGAAACACACATTTTTCAGCCCAAACCTCAAAAGAGTCTATAGAAAATCAAAACTTGGAAACTACAAAATCACAATCTAAGAGGTCTTCGGGTCGTGCAAAAGATCACATTATGGTCGAGAGAATTCGAAGAGAGAAACTCGGTCAAGCCTTCATTGCTCTTGCATCACTCATTCCTGACCTAAAGAAGGTAAGAAGCAACTCTTAGTAGATAACTGTAGATCTAGATTCAAAACAAGTAACCTCATTGAATGTCGCACACATGCCAATACACATCTTTAACTTTATCAACAAAACTTATAAAAATTTAATATTTTGAAACTATTTGTCGAAACAAAATGTTATAGGCTACCATTTGTTTTTATATAATAGTAAAAGAATATGATCAAAGTATCTTATTCTTATATGCTACCATTTGTCGAATAATAACAACGACTTACACTTTAGATTTAAGACATATCATTTGTCAAATATAGCTGCTTGGTTAGTCTCACTAATTACTAGTTACATGTAAAATATGTTAATTAGAAGGACAAGGTTTCAGTATTAGCAGATACAATCAAATACCTCAAAGAGCTTAAAGAGCGTTTGGAAAATTTAGAAGAAGAGGGGAAGAACACAAAGGAGGTTTCTAACAAACCAGACCATTGTTGTGAAACTGAAAGTGTTGGTGATGGTTCTGCCATCAAAGTAGAAGTAAAAGTGTCGGGTAAAAAGATGTTGATTCGGATCCACTGTCAAAAGTATGATGGACTTCTTGTTAAAATCATCACTGAGATTCAAAGTTATCAACTAATAGTTGTCAATAACCGTCTTTTAGCCTTTGGAGATTCTTTCCACGACATTACAATCATTGCTGAGGTAAAGGATATTCTCTTTAATAAAAAGACTAAGATTTTTTTTTTCATTAGTTTTTCTTTACATCATCTTTTACCAATATGGAACAGACGTGTGTCATTGAGACCTAAATTAAGAAACTAAATATAGATTTTTTTTTTGTTGCAAATTATGCATTTCATTAATGTCTTCAAAATTTCAAAAGTTATCCTTTTAAAATAATTTTTTTAGAGAAAGGCTAATCAGTGCTCCCGAAATGCTTGTTAAGAATACTAAAAAAAAAGTTATATTGTAGTTATTGTATTGAAAATTATAAAAATAAAAAAAAATCATTTTTTAATAATAATTTTATTTTTTGATATTTTAACTATTACCCTGAGACAGCAGCGATTAACATCAACTTTTTTATTTTTAATTTCATTTTAAGCTCTAAAATACGAATATTCTTTTTACAGGCCCTACTTTCCAAAAAAAATTGTCCAATGTGCCCTACATTGAAAATAAATATCCAATATATCCTACTTTCATTTTTGCCTTTACATAGCTCCATATGAGATGACACCATGTTCCTTCATGATGACTCCATCTCAGATGGCGCCATCCTACTTGCTTTTTTCTTTTAATTTTTTTATTTTAATTTTTTTCTTATTAATTAATACCTCCTTTAGGATAACTCCATCTCAGTTGACACCATCCTTCTAGGTTCTTATAATTATTATTTTTTGTTTATTTTTATGCTGAAAATTTAATAAATGAATTTATTAAATAGAAAAAATATAAAATAACATAATAATATAGATTGATATATTAGAAAAATATATATATATAACGAAAGTACTATTGGCGTGCAAGATTAAAATTAGGGTAATTTTTGAGATAATGACCTCCCTTCATACCAAAAAAAAAAAAAAAGATAATGACCTCCCTTCGGCACAATCCACATTTTATTGGAAACTTTTCAACTTCTTCCATTTCGGTCCTAATGCGAGTGGTATTTAGATGACCTTTTTTTGGTCTTCGCTGCATGTTCTAGCTTCAGTCATGACTATTCTTCCTCCTATTTAGATCCAGTTTTCCGAAATGAGAGATCTTATATGTTGTTTACAACAGAAGTTTCAACTCAGTTCACCACCAGAGTTATTGGTTCGCGTAGGTAGGATTTGAACTTTTCCCGAATTTGCCTACGCGAAGACCAAAAAAGGGTCAACCAAATACAACTCGCATTAGGACCGAAATGAATGAAGTTTAAAAGGTTCCAATAAAATGTGGATTGTGCCGAGGCGAGGGTCATTATCGCAAAAATTGCCCTAATTTTAATCTTCACGTCAGTAGTACTTTCGTTGTATTTTTATTTTTTTTCTAATATATCAATCTATATTATTATGTTATTTTATATTTTTTCTATTTAATAAATTTTCAGCATAAAAAAATAAATTAAAAGAACCTAGTAGGATGGTGCCAAATGAGATGGAGCTATCCTAAATGAGGTATTAATTAATAAGCCAAAAAAAATTAAAATTGAAAAAAAATTAAAGCAAGTAGGGTAGCGTCATCTGAGATGGAGCCATCATGAAGGAACATGGTGTCATCTCAGACGGAGCTATGTACGGGCAAAAGTGAAAGTAGGGCATGTTGAATGTTTATTTTCAATGTATGATACATTGGACAATTTTTTTGGAAAGTAGGGTCTGCAAAAAAAATTCCTAAAATACAAGTTGGAGTAACCCTTTATATTTAATTCTATTATTATTGTACAGATTGGTGAAGGTTACAACTTAACCATAAAAGAACTCAACCGGAATCTACGCATGGCAACATTGAAGTTCATGTCATCATAACATGGACAAAGTCTTTTGATGTGTCTGAAGTGTTCCACTTATAGCATAACATTTCTTTTTTCTTTTTTTTAACTGTAGCTTAAACTCTTCTATTAGAACATCTACAACAAAGCACCTCATTTTAAGTGTTTAAATGAATCATCTTTATCCATATCACTTATTTTACAATAATACATAATAAACACCATTTTTCTTCAACCGCAAAAGAAATTACTAAATAGGTCCCACAAGTAATTTTATATCATTATATTTCAACCAAATTTTATTTATTTCATTATAATTTATTAAATGGGGTGAAGAGAGAGTGCTTCCATAGGCACCCAAATATTATACTCTACAATAGAGATGCATATTTAATATGATGTTAAATAGGTGAAACACCCACCATTATAGATAACTTTAAGTTTGTTAATATTGAATTATGGCCTTATCGATTGCATTAAATAATTTAAGGATTTTTTTCTAGAGATTTAGAAAAAAGTAGAATATATTTATCAAAGTCAATTTTTTTTTTGTCTCATAAACATAATCCAGTTAGCAATGATAATGTAATTTTTTTGTCAAGTAGTCTAGTGGCTAGAGCTTACACAATTTAATTGTGGAGAAGTAAAGTGTACGGGTTCAAACCCCGACCCCTGCATATAATATGCAATATCCCTACCAACTAAGTTAAGTTCACCGGGATAATGATAATGCAAATTTAATCCTTAAATCCGTCTTAGGCCTCCTAATGTGTTGGGTTGACCATGTCCTACGGTAAATGTAAAGTTTGTTCAATTGGTTACTAATTAATTAGCTCATAGTTGACAGACACACAAGATTTGCTAGAAGATATATTAGAGTGTTTTAACAAGTTATAACTAAAAAATTGATAAATACATTTTGAGGTGTATGTCCTTATAACATACCTTTTAAAAAATAAGTGGGTGTATGTTAGCAACTCTTATAGACAATTGCTAGAATACATCCACTTAATTTTTAGAAAGAGTATTTTAGCAAGTGATAACTAAAAAGTTGTTAAATATACCCTAATGTGTAACTTGCTAAAACATTTTCAAATTGTGGCACAATTTGAAGCAATCATAGCGCGATTGACTCAACTGATTTTTGGGTTTCGGTTTGTCAAATACCGTGATACAATTTGGGTAAATCAAGACACCGTTTTTTTCATTAGTTGGCGATGGTACAGTGCACGAAAGTGAATCACGGCGTGATAAGGGAAAATAGTTGCACAATTTTCTCAGGATATGAGTATTATATAAACCTTCATCCATCATTGTTCTTTTTTGGAATTTTGTCAAACCAAAGTAGGGAACTTTTAAGAAACTTATTTATGATAAGGGTTGAGTGTCTTTGGGTGAGATTCTTGAGTTGAGAAACACTTCAGATACATCTTGGGTAGTGAGATCTTATTTGAGGAAGGAAAAAAAAAAACTTTCTCTCTTGTTTTCTCTTTGGATTTATTGTGGGTTTGAGCGACTTGAAAAATTAGTAAAAAGTAGGGTTGTTTTGTGTGTTTGGGATCTAATTTTCTTGTAACCTATTTGTATCACTCATTTTTATAATGGATTAAAGAGCTGCTCTCTCCCCTTAACGTAAGATATATCAGTCCAAATTGGATAAACATTATTGATGTGTTGTTTTTCTCAACTCTTTTTTCTTTGTTATTTTGATTATACTTGCAGTTTCACTTCATACTTAGATTTTGATATGTTGTTGTTTTTGTTGCTTGAAGCTACTTTGATTTGACTACTACTTCCTTCTTGAATTACTAATTAGGCAACTGTTATTGTAGATGAATATTAACTTTTTATCCATGACTTAATTAAATATGTTTGTTGTGTATGATATTGCACACGTATAAATGATGCCCAATAAAATAATAACAAAATTATCAAAGAGACCTGATTGTTGACTTGACTCAATTATTGAGATCGATGCCTTAACATCACATGATTCCTATTCCACATTTCCAAATCCAGAGAGGCACAGATAAGAATATAAATTTCTTTGCATCTAGCTTGCTATTATTAATATTTATCGTACCCAAGTTTTCAGGGAAATGATCTATAGAAATTAATTCAAAATTCCATCAAAGGTGGGGTGTAATAAGATAAAGAACTGTTACATGAAGAGTAAGATTTTAATTAAGATTCTCTCCATCGATCCTTGTTTAATTGGAACTAGTTAACGGTTTTTTTTTTTTGGCAAAAACTAGCAGTTAACCAATTAAACCTAACAACAATAACACATGCACATCTAATCTAATACTTTTAAACATTCAATTAACATTTTTTTTAACATTTCTTTTTTAGGAGAATTCAGTCATAAGAATGACTTTTCTGGTGAAGTTAACCCTGCGACTGATGATTAAGCAGTTGTGTAATTAATCCATGCCACATCAGATTATATGATGTATTACACGTTTGCCCATAATTATATGTTACAACTTTCATAATGTAATTTTGGTAAGGGAAAAACTTAATGGTGCGAGGAGATAGTGGACGAATTGCAACAAAGGAACAACCACAGTTAGATTACATTTTGTTTTTATTTAAGTTCTACTTTTATCAATTTAGAAAAATAATAACAGCAATGCCCACGTTTATCGTATTCTGTCGCACCCTAATCTTCCGCACTACGTAGCAATACTCTTTTGGTAAGCCAAACACATAACTAAAACTATGCAATACATCAAGCAAAAGAAAGGGAAATCATAAGGGATAGGCTTTGTGATCAACATACAAAACTGGAGGCATCAACTCTATTTTCAAACTCAAACAAAATCTATATTTTACCAACATCATCTATCTCAACCGTTCAAAGCAATGTAATTCCAGTTTGTAGCATCATTTATTTAAAATCAGTAATAGGACACTTCAAATTATAACAATTATAACATAATATTGACAACTATATATATAACAATTCTGATACACCAAAATTCCCTAAAGAAATGGTTGAGTTGTCGTACACATAAACTGATTCATAGCGGTGCAAACAAAATACTAAATAACAATTAAAATAACTTTTTTTTTGTAGTTTATACTTTCCCAGAATATAACATATAGTAATTAAATTAACTTTTCCAAAAAAGTCAATTTCTTAACTGCATCGTAGAAGTGCCATTCTGTTTATCTGTATATATCTCTTTCTATTTAGGCATGGCAACAAAACTCATACCCGCGGTTACCCGCTCGAACCAAACCCAATTTGACGGGTTTTCTCCGTTTTGACTGGGTTTGGGTATGGGTATGGGTTTTCCCCGATTTCAAAACACGGGTATGGGACGGGTAACGGGTATATAGTTACCCACCCCGAACCCATACCCAAACCCGTCCTAAATGTAAAAAATTACTTTATGTTGATATGTCATGTTATTTTGTTTGATAATTGTCATGTTAATAAAAAACTACCATTGATATTTAAAAGATCAACTAAATCATTATGTCTAACAAATGTTAAAGTGAGCATATTGTTAGATTATGTATTACAACGTTGCTCTTGGGGATGCAAAAACACTTCAATTTTTTTATTAAAAAATTTTATTCAATGCGGGGACGGGGATGAGGTGCGGATACCCGAACCCATCGGAGACGGGGATGAGATACAATTTCTCATCCCCGTTGGGTATGGATAGGGTAACAGGTAAGTATATGAAAATCGGGTATGGGGACGGGGAAGGTAAAACTCGTCCCCACCCTGCCCCATTGCCATGCCTATTTCTATTACATCATAATTTTACAGAGATGATATTTGTACAATCACTTTTTAACAATTTTTTGGACATCTCTTTCTCATATATTCACATGTGTTTTTATTCACTCTATTGTTTCTGTCCAACGGAGAAGATGAGAAAATTGGTCGTCATAAAAGTTGTTTAAAATTGATTGTACATCTAACACATAACTTTTTTTTTTTTTTATCTTTCCCTTAAAGGTGTATACAACCATATAGTGTACACCAAACATTTTCGTAAAAATAATTACTCAGTCAGTACATCATTTATTTTCATACATCAATTCAACACTTGTTTCTCTATATCTATTTTTTTTTTATCAATTCTTATATTTAAAGATAATAAATAAAGTGTCCGAGTTTGATCATGACGTCTTCATATATTATAGAATATCTCTACCTACTAATCTAACCTTGTGAACTATATTTATATTTATATTCCTATCACATCTTATCTTATACATCATTTTATTTAGTGAAAATTACGCTCATTTCACCTCAAGTATACATAAATGACACACCTCCCCTCTATTTTCCAAAAAGCATTAACCTCCCCTGAATTATACAGGTCGTTTAGCACCGATAGCTCCATTCACTCGCCACTAAAGAAAATGAAATACTTCTTTTTCAATTAAAAAAAATATACTAACTAAAAAATCGAAAATGCTTCTTGTGCTTACAGATTAATACATTCTCTATTTCTAATCAAGATCCATTGTTCCAGGTGCTTTCTTCTTTTATACTTCTTCTAAGGGTGCTATTGAGTTTTGCCACATTTCTTTTTGAAGTTGTATGAGTTTTTGGATTTTTAGATTGTACATTATGAATTTGTTTCGTCTGTGTTGATCACTATTATTAAAAATTAATTGAATATTGGCTCAAGATCACTAAAGAAAAAACCTTGATACACTGACTCAACATGCAATGTAGGTAGTATTAATATCACGGAATAAGATTATCGATAATATGCAAATAGTTATTTTTTTTTCTTTTTCTTTTGAGGGCATGCAATGTGTAGGTCCTTTTTGACTTAAATTAAATTATTGAGATCGATTTCTTGACGTCACATGATTTATGATCCACGGTCCCAACTCTAGGGTGCACATCTAATAGTACAGATCTCGTTATACACATTTCATACCAGAAGTACAACTATACATTTTTATATTTATATAAATATGATGATTAAGTTATTGTGTTCCCATGGAAAGCATTAATAAATCGCCACAACTTATGCATAGCATAGATTTTTTGCACCTGCTTCTTTTAATGAATTAATTAATCAATCTTGGTTACGATCTTATCCAGTGGCCGTTGAGGTATTGAAAAGCTAGATATTTACCACTATAAAGTGCAAGTGCAAGTGAAGTTTTGGAAGTACAAAGATAAGAGACAATGGAGGAAACCGATACCACACTAATGAGTGTATCACCAGATAGCAGTTGGTTATTTGACTTGGTAAGGAAGAAACCCTTCTTATCTTTCAAATGCACAAATAGTTTGTTTTTTCTTTTCAAAAGTCTAACGACGAAATTCACACGATGTTGCACAAATGGTTTAATTAATATATTAATTCTTTGATTATTAACTTGCAGGAAATGGTGGATGAATACAATTTATTTGACGAGGAATGCTATTCGAACTTGAACTTGCTTGATGCTAATGAGGAGGATAAGTACCTTTCACATGACACAGATTGTGCATTTTCCTTAGAGGAACAGACACAAACTCTTCGGCAATGTTTGACTAAGGATTGCATTTCCAATACTCTTAGCAAGGAAGAAACAGGTTTTGATCGGTGTTCTGAGCTCGACAACATTGCGCAAAACTTTTCACAAAAAAATTATTCATCATCATCATCCTCTCTTCAAATTCTGTCTTTTGACAATCCAAACTCAACCCAATTTTATGGGTTATCAGAATTAGGAAACACAAATTTTTCAACTCGAACCTCAAAAAGATCTTCAAAAAAATCACATGCAAAGAGGTCTCTAGGTCAAACTCAAAATAATGTTGAGGCTGAGAGAAAGAGAAGAGAGAAACTCACCCAAAGCTTCATTGCTCTTGCAGCTCTCCTTCCTAACCTAATGAAGGTATATTGTACTATTATACTTACATTACTGTATTATATCCATTTTTTGTATTTTGCATTGATGTATATTATATACATTATTGTTATCAATATATGATACAGATACATGATTATATTAAATTACTTTAATTTTCTTAAATTATATTACCGATGTAAATTCTGTTTATTAGATGGACAAGACTTCAATATTGGAAGATACGATCAAATACATCAAAGAACTTAAAGAGCGTTTGGAAATTTTAGAAGAAGACGGGAAGAAATCAAAGGAAGATCAGTCTATGGTGGTTTTGAACAAACCATTCCTATGTTGTGAAACTGAAAGTGTTGCTGATGGTACTGCCACCGAATCACCCATCAACAAGCAAAAGTGTTGGGGAAACACATCTTGATTCGGATCCAATGCCAAAATCATAATGGATTTCTTGTTAATATCGTCACTGAGATTCAAAATTATGAACTAGTTGTCGTCAATAACAATGTTATGGCCTTTGGGGATTCTATCGTTGACATTACCATCATTGCTGAGGTAAAGGATATTCTATTTACTTCAATGAAAATGCTATTAGAATTGTTTTTCATTATTTCTTTTCTTCTCATTATTGTACAGATTGGTGAAGGCTACAACTTGACCATAAAGGAACTCGTCCAGAACCTACTCATGGCAGCATTGAAGTTTATGTCATCATAACATTAACAAGGCACGAGTGTTTTGATGTGCCTCTTGATATAAGTCTCACACACAAAAATAGAGTGTGAATTCACATGAATTTATTTCAATAACAAAGATTTTTGAGGAAAATGTGTTTGTAGTGTTGGTATAACATAACTTTTTGGGGACCGGCCGGGGCAGTCGATCGGTTGCCGCATTCATGTGTTTGTGGTCGTCCGATCAGGTTCAGAGGCCAAGATTTAAGATTAGTATTTTCGAAATTCTAAAATAAAAATCGAATATGCTTTTTTTTAATTGTTCTATTAAGTTCGGATGGCCAATAACATCATGAGTTTGAAAACACTTACGGCGTCAAATTCATTTCCTTTTAATTAACCGTATGTTTGTAATTTAAAATTGAGTAAATTACATTTCTCTCTCTTCAAAATGTTTGAATTACACTCTCATCCCCTCGTATGTTAAAATATACACTCTCCTTCCATCTTATTCAAAATATATTATAAAATATTTCATTCCCCTCCCCTAATAGAAGCTTGAATTACAATTCTCTTCCCTCTTATGTTAAAATCTACATTTTAATCCCTCCATAATTTTTTTTTTACTTTTAATAATCTAGCAAAAAAATAATAATCTAACACTTCTGGAAAAAAAAAATAGTATTGCGAGTCTATTTTAATATAATGAAAATTTGAATACATATTTTTCGCTAATTTTTATTCACAATTTCATTAACATATAGTTTTAAACCCTAATATAAAATATGAAACAACCCAAAATAAAATTAAAATATATAAAAAAATTACTAATTACAATAAAGTATGATTATTTAAAAGTTAATTTTATACTCTAAAATATTAAATTAATAGAAAAATATTTAAATTTAATTATCATTGATATTTAAATTATAAAGAAATTAATTTATTTTTCTTAAATGGTGTTTCAAAATTACTATATATCATAAAAATATTTATTTAAGTTAAAATAGATTAAACTGTAGTGCATATTTAATTATTAAGGGATGAGGTTGTAATTCAAACATCTTATAGGGAAGGGGAGTATAAATTTCTCTTTTCAAGGGAGGAAAGTGTATATTTTAACATAAGAGAGGAGGGAAGTGTAATTCAAGCATGTTTGAGGGAAGGAGAGTGTAATTTACTTTTTAAAATTAACTGTAAGCTTACGATTGTGTTTGTAATTTAAAAAAGATTATTTGCCTAACACTTTGAGTGTGAATTAAAAAGAAAAAAAGAGAGCATATAACTGTCACATGAAATTAGATATAGTATATTTTGACCAAAAAAAAAAGATATACTATTTTTTTTTAAGGAGATATAGTATATTTTTTATCGAGTTGCATTTTATTCCAAACAATTTGAATAGTATCAAGTATTTTTTTTAGTTGTTGTGCAATTTCATTCATTTTTATGTCCATTTAAAAGAAATCAATTAATGAAAATGTTGAGATGTGATTCAAAATTGAGTGTTGAACTTTCCGAAAAAGTTGTGGCATGATTTGTTAATGTTGAAAAAAATTAGTGTTGTTGATTAGTCAAAAATCATGGCACAATTTCGCCTGCTAGCACCAGTAATGTGTACGAAACAAGAAATCGTGGCATGATCCATAAGAATTATGGAACAATTTGCTCGGAACTTGGACATTATATAAGTAATTTTTGACCTATAATTTGTTGGCGAATATCATGAAATCGAAGGAGGGAATTTTTAGTGAACTTAGAGGTTAAAGGTTGAGAGTCTTTGGATGGAATTCAAAGGATCAAGATGTGAAACTTAGAGAACTAAAAGAGTGGGTTCTTGGAATAGGGCTAGTTCCCTTTGCGGAGAGATTCATGGATTGTGAAAATGACAAACACATGTGAAGGATAGTCTTATGAGCAACTTGGGTGAATTTTGGGAATCAAATGCTAATGGTTAGTTCCTTTTGGGGTTAGATTTTAGAGCTAGGAAACAACTGAGAAACACCTTGGGTAGTAAATTAGGATTACTCATTGAGTCTCTCGGTCACGAGAAGATATTCGGGAAAATGGTAGAAATTAGGATTACTCATAGAGACTTTGTTGAAGCTAATTTCTTTTAACCCATTTTTGTATCTCTTTGTAAAGAAACTCTTTGAAAGTATATTGGAGAGATCTATCTCCTCCAGATGTAGGTCATTATTTGGCCGAATTGAGTGAACAAATTCTTTGTGTGTTGTTCTTTATTCTCTATACTCTTTATCTTGTTGTTCTTTGGTTCGATTGTCGTTTTACTTTACACTTGGTTGCTAGATTAGATCTAGGTTTGTTGGTGTTGCTTGCGCGTATTTTAGTTATTGGTTGTCATTGATACTTTCTCCACGTACCTAAGTTTATCGATGTGATTTTGAGTTCTGAATTCACAACAATTGACGCCCACCGTGGGGCAAGGGGAGAAGTTTGTTAAGTGAGTTCCTGGGACACCAAAATCTATACTATATATAAAGAAAATAGGCTTAAAATACATGAGGTTGGCTGAATTTTTCAGTACCTATTTTACCCATATCTGCTATAAATTATAGAACATGTTTTTTTATAGTACAACTATTAATTTAGGGATTTTTTTAGTTCACATGACGGTGTAAGTGAGGTTTAAAACCCCCCATAAATTAGAAGGTTTGTAAACCTCCGTTAACCAGTTAAGTATAAGCATGATAAAACCTTTGCATGTTGTGGGGGTTTATAATCGTCGAAAACCAAAACCACAACAAAATTGATTAAAATCTCGCAAAAATGGACCTATAATTTTTAATTATTTTTTCCTGGGTGGGTTGTGACCCACCTTAGCCCATGAAAGGACTCCACCATTGATTACCATCTTTCTTTTTATAAAAGGGTTTTTCTAACCTATGCAACATTGCATAAGATAAGGTGCAATAAATGTACAATTTTTTTCAACAAAAACTATCATATTAATTATCCTTTTTTTAAAAAATGATTTTTTTCTCTATCTTATGAATCATTATATTTTTTATTTACTTCATACTACAGCAATAAAGATTGCTTCTATTAATTATTAAAAAAAAAAAACCTACTTTTCTATTTCTCCACCATTGTGATATAGTGAGCCAAATGCCCAGAAGATTAGAGTCAAATGCCCAAAAAAAATGTAAACCTGACGACCGTGTATTTTTAAAGCTGCAAATACACCATCTCTTGTGGCGGCACACAATG
>Ga0099826_10000225_pt1 | contig 24702 bp, 7 predicted proteins | sample Mtrugardesep15_FD_76830 | JGI IMG/M metagenome (GOLD analysis project Ga0099826, IMG submission 76830) | Root nodule microbial communities of legume samples collected from California, USA - M. trunc garden sep15 | ecosystem: Host-associated > Plants > Roots > Nodule | place: USA: California... | reverse complement strand
GATCTTGCATATTAAAATTTGGAATTGCCCAAAAAAAAAGTGAAAGGGAGCATAGATGAGAACAACAGGATGGCGTGTAGCAAAAGCTGAGATGGTGCTTTGTCCCTCGGCCATCAGATTAATGCCCCTGAATAATGTTGGAGGGATTGAAGGAGAGAGCACGACAGGAGAGGATCCGTGTGTTTGTTTTTATAGCATGGATTTGAATTTCTTCGCATAGTACTTGAGTAAATCAAAATAAAGAAATTTTATAAAATATTTTGTCATATAGAGAATTTCAAATACCTCCCAAAAACTTACAATTTTAATCTCAAAGCAATGAATTTTAAATACCTCCCCAAAACTTACAATTTTATGAAGTAATGAGTTTAAAATTTCATTACTCTTTACAATGTTAATCTCAAAGTGGTCCTCATATTTTTTTAAATTTTTTTTACAAATTAGTCCTTACATTTTTCTAATATTGAAAATCGATCCATATAAATTTTATAATTTTGTCAATATAAATCATCAAAACTAATATCGATCAAAAGCCACAAATTAGTAACGATTCATGTGTTTCGTCCCAAATACTTAATTTGGTTTTTAAGAAGAAAGCAACCTTGTTCCTGTTTTTTTTTTTTTCTTTTCAAATCCACATATCAAAGAAATATTGAAGGATGAACTGGTTGTACGAACACCGAGAAGTAACATGTAACCTATGACTCTAGATTTTTTTTTGTTGACAAAGTGATAACAGATTAGAGCCTCTTAAGCATGTGGATAGTAGTTCAATTTTTGTCTCATATGAATGAAAAATATTCAGTTGAGATGAGAGAACTTACCTTATGTGCCCCACAGATTTTTCAACCAAAATTAGTCACTATTAAGCAATGATGTAAACTTGGTACCAATTTCATGATAACTCGAAAAAATATCAAATATAAAATTATTTAGCAAACTTAATTGATGCATTTAATTAGTATTTCTATAAATTATTAAAAATCAATATATTTTTATTAATAATGATAACAATAATATTTGAAAATTGATAACTTCAGCAAGTGTTTATTTTGTATTATTTTTGATAGAGATTTTTCATCGATAAGTTAATCGATTATTAGAGCGTCCATATTACACCTCTCTATTTGGTTGCTTAAATGAGTTTCGTATGTACCTCTCACTTGTTGTTATAATTAATACTTAATAAGATTTAATCTCTCAAACTCTAGGGTATGTTACTAGATTAACTCAAGGACTTTATCTGAGTTCGTCTCTTTTCTTTTCCGCTTGTTTTATACATTTATAGCGTGATGCAGCTGGTTCATAATTGAACCCCATTTGACTAAGAAAATAAAAAATCTCTCAAACTCAGCACTTAAAAAAATATTAAATGGTTCTAAAGCAACCAATTTTGGATCAAAACGCACACAACTGAAGTTCATCACATCCCTTTGTGTCGCTGAAGAACTGCTTCGTGACATGTTTGGAAAAGAGGACAAAATGGGATTTTCTATGTCTTCACGAAAGGTTCAAATTAATAGCAGAGAATCAAACTCCATTAGAAACAAGAAAACTAAATCCTAATATTTACCCCAATGTTGTAATAAAGGAATCTCAATATTCTCCCCAATGCCCAAGTATTGTGATTGTACATTTTTCAGCTGCCTACATTAGCACAAAAAAAAATAAAAAAATAATCACGTCTCAAACGAATTATTGAAAAGTACTTTTAAAAGGATTGAAAAGTATTGACTTCTTTGTTAATTTAAACAATTTGTTATTACCAATTAATTTTAACAAACTAACAATTTGTAACTGTATGTGTTACTCGTAAGTTAGGTTGTTACCGCAATGCAAATACTTCAAAAAATAAAAAGACAAACGTCATGTGCGGTGAGAGAGCTACAAATACTTAATTAAGTTAAGTTGTTGATTCCATTATTAATAGTTTATTATGACATTTAGACATCATTGGTACGTTTCTCATACAAATATGACAATAGATACAAAGATTTGGTGTTATGCTACAAACTTAAGTCTCTTTGTTTTTGCGGTATGGATTTGAATTTCTTCGCATAAATAAGAAGGTTGATATCATTCAATTGTATAGTACAAATTAACATTACCTCTGGGAAATCCAAGAGAGAATTACAAACTACAATGTTAAGACAAGTTCCTTCACAGTTTAGAACAAACAACGTAATACCACCTCCCATAAGGTCATAAGAGATTGACATATCTAAAGCGTGCAAAAAATTATCTTTGCTTCAAATTTGGTTTTCTAATTAAAAGAATAATAAAATACACCCATGGCTTAGTTCTTCAGTGTGGAGCACACACTCCTTTATTTGTTTACTTGTTTTCTAATTTCTTGGAACAACTCTCTCCATTAAAGTCATTTAAACCATATTTCAGATTCTTTACAAATGTTGAAGCAAATAAATAAACCATATTCCACAGTTTATTATATATCTCCAATACTCATTTTTCTCCAAATCCTATGGCAAACCGGTCCAAAACACCAACTTCAAACACCCAGGGGTCGAAACCATAATCTCCAATGTGCTGCTGAAGTTGAGAGAGTACACCATAATTGAAATCCAAATTGTATGGGTAGCCTGCAATAGATTTTTCATAAATTAAATTCAATGAAATAGATTTTTCATAAAAAAATTAAAGCAAACAAACCTAAATGATACTCTATCCAATACACCGGCTATATGAGCATCACCATCCTCCTCAGCAATCTCATCATCAACTGGCTCCCTCACTTCATAACTTCCTCCTCCATTGTCCTGACAAAACAATAAATCCAGAAAAAAAAAATCATTATATAAGTGAAGAGAAACAAGAGCAAATCAAGAACAAAATGCTGAGATAGATTCACCACCTTTTTCCAATTCCACCCATACCCATGTATTTTCACAAGATTTTTAGCGTGCATGTGTAGTGTTTTTCTGTTGATAAAAATATGGAAGCATATAACACCACCTTTTTTTTTTCTTTGCAAATGCATAGTATTAATGTGTGAAGTGTGATGTGAGTGGGGATTAAATAGAAGGGAAGGGGGTGGTGTGGTGTCAGACTGTTGGGTGTGTGATGATACTTTGTTACATGAAAATATTTCTTGCATTATAGGACAAACAATCTTTTGTTTTTGTTGAGTGGTTCGCTGATGTTGGTGAACCATAATTAAAGCATTAATATAGCCGATCCCCCATAATTAAGAGAGAAGCAACTGGTCCCTGAATCATGTTCTTGTAAATCAACGTAACATGCTCCGAGTACAGATGAAGTGAAGACACCCATAATATATGGGACAACCATAGTTTTTAAATTTTCAGTAGCTTTTTATATAATGGATCGAGTGATGCAATTTTTTTTTTTTTGACAAGTAGGTCAAGTGATGCATTTGTGATTATAATAAATGAAAAAGATGAGACTGAATTGGACCAAAAACTGGTGTTTTTCCTAAACCGGTAAACTATGCATAAGTTTTCAGGAAATATATTTTTTAATGGTAGTATTAATTTCTCTAAAGCTGTGGAGCTATACAAAACATACAAGATTTCATATATGTCAGTGAGACTGTACTGCTCAATTGCGAAAACATTAATTAATCTGCCACATTATGCGTTGTGTATATATATGTATGACAAAAAGTAGAAAATAACAATAATGATCATCTTACAACACTAAACTCTTACCAATAAAAATAGTTAAGGAATTATTCTACTAATTTCTGCCTCAATGTTTGTATACTTCAGCCTCAGTGTCTGAAGCCTTGAGTTTTGGGTGTTCCGTATATATGCGGCACCTTTTTGTATGTCTGCCGTTTCTATTTTATCCGCGAGCTTGTTGTGCGCCTTGCATACTCTCGACGTGAATAATATTTGCCGTTTCAAAAAAAAAAAAAAAACTAATTTCTAATTTCAGTGATTTTTTTTAAGGGATTGTGCTTCGGTGGTTGTCATTGTATGTCTTTCAACCAAGAGTATACAATGGAGTAAATCCAAATTCCCAAGTAAGGAAAGTGCAACAACAAAATCAAACCAGGTTAACCCAATAAGTGAGATCGATTACATAAATCAAACGATGCTATAATATTCTATTATATATCATAATTTTATCCTACATAGATTAAACGACATTGTGCTAAGTGAGATCGACTACATTAATGAAACGACGCCTTAATATTATGTGATATATAATGAAATTTAAGAAATACGTTTATTGATAACTGTTTTGGATGATTCTGTACAAAGGTACAATGTGTATATATGCACATTAGGCACCAACGGCCATATCAGTAATATTAGGAAAGGCAGAGAAATATTATTATGGTAAATAAATCAAGGTTTTATGTGATTGATTTGCTTTACTTCATAAGTCAATGATATGCATTTAATGAGATAAATAACCATACAGGGCATGAGTTTTGGTTACAAGATCAAATGTTTAGGAGCAATTATTTGGGAATAAAGATAAAACAGAACGGTATTATGATACCAACATTCTCCCCTACTACTTCAGTTTGGTGAATAGCTTTGGTGCAACCTGCATTGCAAGATCATAATTTATCAGAGAATACAAGAGAAAATCAAGTAGCTAAATGGTTATTTACAAACTAAACATCAATACTTACACATTTGTCAACACAATACCAATAATCAAAATATTGTCCAGTGCAGTGTTTCTGCCCAGAATCATCACCATGTATCCTTTTCATGCATGCCTGTAGCAATTTAGAGAATTACTTTTCTTTGCAAGAGCTTCTTTCATAAACAAAAAAAAAAAGGTGGAACAAAAATTTACCAACACTTATTCTTTATTTTAAATTTGTCTAGGCACAACAATTGGTATTGCTATCTTGTGAGTTTGAGTAGAATGAGCCTAAAAATGTAAGATAAGACAACCTACATTAGACACACAGGGGCCACCCTTCCCCAGACCCACACCAGAGCTTCTGTTTATTGTCCATTAACACTCACTCAGGGTATCTATTCAACTAAACAAGTCAGAACCCAGGGTTTTCCCACTAATTTCATACAATGTAGGTTCTCTCAACTCAAAAAAAGGAAGGGTGTGTAAGAGGCAACCCGTGTTAAAATTAACTTCAATTCAACACACAACTGATACCATCATCTATCTATCCATATTCCTTGGGGAGTAACGGGTCGGCTTGGTTTGGTTCTCAACGGGGGGAAACCCAAATAATCAAATATGTACATGTTGGTTTGGTTTGCTTTTACACTGTTATTGTGACTGGGGACCCTAACCAAGCTAACCTGGTGAAATACAGATTCATTAGGTTTGGGTGGTTGGTTCAGCTTTTAAAGAATAAACAGTAAATAATTGCAATTTTTCCCAATAACTCGACCTCTCTGTTGCATCTATCCCAAACCAGAGAGAAATAGAGAGAGGAGACCACAAAAAATCTACCATAATCTCCAAAATCCAAAAGCCAAATTACCACCACCACCGCCCCCCAAAACCCCACTTTCTGCGACTCACAAGCTGTGACTTCCATAGCCACCCACCCAAGACAATAGAACATCATAAGTTGAAAAAAGCGTGGTCGCATGGGACTAGGACGAACGGAGATTGTGTGGCAGTGTGGGACGTTCGAAGAACAGATGTGTGACGGAGGGAAGGCCACAATGATACGAGTGTCAGAGATGAGGGTGGCGGCAACGAGAGGTGAACACTACGGTTTCTAAGTTTGTTGGTTGAGATGAAACAAGGGTTTAACGGAGTAATGGGCTGGGTCACGATAATAGGTAATAGCACAGTCCCAAATGTTTAATAAAAAAATTAGTAATAGGTATTAGGTAGTACTCGGTTGGGTGACCGGGTGCTTGTTTTCAAAGCTGAAACCTGTCACCGAACCAACCCGAACCGATGAACAAGTAATTTTCGGGTTGGATTGATTTTTCTGGTTCATTAGGTTTACCCAATCTGGTCTACTTAAACCCCTGGACTAATCCGAAATAACCCAAAAAACATGATATTAAGACATTGTTTACATCACATTCGATTAAGTCAGCTCTCCAAAAGAATATAGAAAACACACACTCTTATGGACATAATCCATCTAACTGCATTTTGAAGAATAATCCTAAAATCCTCAACGGAAAACTACAGCAGAAGAAGTGTTATATTTTCGATAGAATTGAAAAACAGCAAAATGCATCAGAATAAAGACCCCATTTGTTGACTCACAATTTTCTAGCGTTTCAATTTAGCCCCTTACAAAAAACAATATTAATTGGGTCGCGAGAAAAAACAATTCCAACTCCTCATTATAACAGAGCGACTAATTCATCCCCAATTTGAAAATTGTGAGAGACCAAATTGGGTCTTGACCCCGAAGGAAAAGCACCTAGTCCTTCATTAGTTTTATTAAATGTCCTTACTACTTCTTCCTTTCATATACACTTATAATTCTCAGATCATATTTTTCTTTGAATAAATCATATCATAATAAACTTTACGAATGTAAAAGTGATAATAAATAATTCATATACCTGATATTCAATTAACGGTCTGACACATTTTGGTTTGCAAGAGTCTTCGAAAAATCTCTTCTGATCAACAGGTTCCTCATCAGCCCTGAATTCATTCACAGTAAAAGTTAATCTCAATCGTTCATTATAGATCGGACAGTCCAAATGAAAACGCTAGATTTAAAATTGGAATGGAGAGATGAAAAATGAAAGGAATAGAGACATACATGGTGGTGCGCGAGCGAAGAGAGGTTGCAGAGAGTTGTTTCGTTGTGGTATTGCAGAATCGTAATTTGGGATCAACTAAACTATAGTCTCTCTCTCTCTCTCCTATTCCATTCGGGTTCGATCCGGTTTCTCTATTTCGGGTCAAATCATCCTACATCATTTCTAATTTTTTTTTTTATCTAAAAAAGCAATAAATACACACGGTATTTCTTTAGCTATGAGCTGTGAAGCATTGATACTCGTATCCCCTGCGTATCGTGCACCGATACCTGTCTGATACTTCCCGATGCCCGATACGTATTAGGACTGATAATTATCATGCACCGATACATGTCCTGATATTTCCCAATTAATGTTAACTATAATAACTTAACTCTTGAAAACTGATGTGTTCTTTTTTGGATATAGTGTTTCTTTTTTGGATCGAGTATAGCAATAACAATGTTCCTTTTGGATATAGTGTAGCACTGATGATATTCTTTTTGGGGTATATTGTGTATATAATTGACTAATCATCACTCTCTTAATCATCAGTGTTATTATGCCTTTATATTTATGTTGATGTGCTACGAGCCTATGACTGGTTTCTTTTGTTTGTTAATATATTTGCATATGAAAAAAATTGGTCATAATTACATTGTATATTTAATTATATAATTTTTTTTATTAATGTATCTCAGACGTATCGTATTTTGATTTTTGAAATTTTTTCGTATCGACGTATCATTGCAATATCATATTCATATCGTATCTCGTATCCGGAGATTAATGGAGCAAGGTGGACTCAATTAGGACATGACCTTATTCGCACACAAGATCGTAGATTCGTGACAAGTATGAATGCTTGACAAAATAAAGTGTAAATTTAATAAAAATGCACTGATTTCAAAATAGTTTTTCATTGCGGTTCGGTAAAAAAACCACAATCTATCATATCATTCAGCTGGTTTCAAAATTTGTAGTATATGATTTGCAAGATTATAAGATATTCGGTGCGTGTAAAATTATATATGAAATTAGTTTTACTAGTCCATGTTGTTAAGTTGTTATCGACCATTGTTCAAAAAAGAAGTTGTTATCCACCAATAGATTGAACTTTCACATACTTTATGTTACTCCCAACATCTCTTTTTATATAACTTTGTAACAAAAAATAAAGTATTAAAATAAATTGCTGGAGTAATAAATTTGTCTATAATGTGTGTGATTAATTATGACTAAATTACCATTTGATATACATATAACTAATATTAACTTCTCATATTTTAAAACAAAATGATAGTATTAAGAAAAACATATTTGAAGGAAAAAAAAAAAGAGTAAAAAAAACTCTATCTAAAAATTTGATAGAGGGCCTTATATTTAGAGACGATCCTTTTTTATAAATAGTCTAATAATTTGGAAGGAAAAGAGTTTAAAAATATGAACTTTAAATACTTTAGAGAGTAGGTACTCCCTCCGTCTTTTTTTATAAGCAAAAAACATTAATTCACACTTATTAAGAAAAGCAATACTTAGTGAATTGAGGTATAATTTTTTGTGTTCTCCTTGGAATAAGTTTCATGGAAAGATGTAAAAATAAATCTCATTGGTTAAAAATTATGGAGAAAATAAAAAGAGGAACAAATTGAATGCAACATGCATTTAATTTTACATTGGAAAAGATGATTTGTTTGAAAAAACACAATAATATCATAAAGTTCGTCTTTTTTGCTTATATTTTGAGATAAAGAAAATGAGATTTTTTTGCTTATATTTTAAGACGGGAGGGAGTATTAATTTAGTGAGGGGTAAAAAAGAGTAGGTATTTGATAGGTTGATATTTGGGAGACTAAATCAGACATTTTCAAGCTTAATCTTGTAAAATTGATTAATTATGTATTTATTTGATTAATTTAGTATTTTAGAAAGCAAATTTCATGTACAAGGAGAGTTAAAAGAAGGGTATTTTTAATTATTTTAAAGAGCATTTTAGGGAGAGTAGTTGGAGAAGACCTTCTCTTTCAATGCATCAAACTAGCTTAAAGTTTAGCCCAAAAGGCAATCTGTGTTAGATTTGCAGGTGGTAAACACATAGTATCTGCTTGCTTTTGCTGTATCTGCTTGCTTTTGCTGTATCTGCTTGCTTTGCTTCAAATGTCTCTCTATACTTTTATGCAGGTTTTCTTACTTCATATCATCTAAGTTGGAAATCATCGGTGCTTGATTTTCTAGGTAATGAGGATCTTACTAACTATTTTGTTTGGAGATACAACCTTTCCCTTTTGATAAAACTGAACGCCCTGGGGTGTGTATCATGGAAAAAAAGTTTCTACTTTTTCTATCAATTTTACAAATAAAATAAAAAATAAAAATAACTATGCTGTTTTTGCTGCTTCTATTTTTTTTCTACTTTCAAAAAAATTCTACATAAATTAAAGGAAATCCACTAACATCAACACAAATATTAACAAAAAAGTAAAAATGAAATGACTTTGTTGTAAAAAAAGATTGCCTTTATAAATAGGGCTAAACGCCATTAATGACCCCAAATGGCCATATCATTAAGCTATTCAAACTTAGCTTAAAGATTGCATTTAAAAATGAAATGACAAACAAAAAACTTAATTATTACAAGGGAGAAACATGCATTTTGTCCCAAAAATTTGAATCAACCTTAGCAGGAACCTCAAGACCATTATTCCACGAATCCCCCAATACTCAGTTCAGTCATTCACAAAACAAGAGGAATTCGACAAACCACTGCTAAGGGAAAGCGGTGAGACAGACAATAAATCCAAAAAGCCGGTTACCAAACACATTTTTCAAACTTGACAAAAATGTTGGTCTATACCTGTTTCCAAACACATTATTAATTATCACCCAATGTCTCCATGGGATCAGAAATTCCCAATAAGCAAAATAAAAACCATACAAGACACGAGTTTTGGTTACAAAAGCACATGTTTAGGAGTAGTTATTTGAGAACGAAGATAAACAAAACAACATTATAATACCAAAATATTCTCCCCAATTACTTCAGTTTGGTGAATAGCTTTGGTGCAACCTGCATTGCAAGATTATGATTTATCAGGCATACAAAAGCAAATGAAGTGGATCAATGGCTATTAACAAACTAAACGTAAACGAATACTTACACATTTGTCAACGCAATACCAATAATCAAAATATTGTCCGGTGCAGTGTTTCTGCCCAGAATCATCGCCTTGTATCCTTTTAATGCATGCCTGTATAAATTTACAGAATTAGTTTTCTTTGCATGAAGTTCTTTCAAAAACAAAAATAAGTTGGAATAAAAATTTGCCAACACTTGTTTTTATTCTAAATTTGTCTTGGCGCATCAATAGGAGTTGCTATCAATAGGAGCTGCTATCGTGTGGCTGGAGTGAAGTCAGCCTCGGAGCATCAATGGGAGTTGCTATCATGTGTGTTGGAGTGGAGTCAGCCTCATAATAAAGCAAGATAAGGCAACCTACAATGGGCCTATGGCCTACCCTTCCCCAGAGCCACAGCCACAATGGAGCTGCTTGTTATTGTCCATTGACAATCACTCATGTATCTACTATTCAACTAAACAAATCAGGAGATGAGATTTTTCCACTAACGTCATACAATGTGGTTCTCTCGAAGTCTCAGCTCAAAAGAAGGAAGGGGAATATAAGAGGCAGCCCCTACTAAAATAAACTTTTATTCAACAAAGCCGAAACCGTGATCTCTCTACCCTATTCTGCATGCCCCAAAAATGTATGTTGAGGCCTTGGTTTCATTGTGTATAAATTATAATCCATCTACTTGCATTTTTATATTAATTTTCCTCACTTGGAACAGAATCCTAAAATCCCTCACAAAATACTACAGCAGAAGAATTGTATTTTTTATAGAATGACAAATGAAAGAAGAGCAAAATGTATCAGCATAAAGGAAAAGCACTTAAAAGTTAGGCTGACTTGTTGTAGCTCAGCATAATAATTTAGTTTCATGACTACCTAGCCAGCAGCCACTCATTTAGTCTAAATCACTCAGATAATATTGTATAGCCTCTGCCAGATAACTCCTCCAACAATCAAACATTTCCTTCGCTAAATTGTTTCTTTTTTTTTGTTATTTTCATTTCTTGACCTTATCCTTGCTAGTACTCCCTTCCACATTCCTTTCATATAAACTAATGACTATAAAATTCTCTAATCACATTTTTGAGTAAAGAATAAACTGATAAATGAAATACCCACTAAAAACGTCTAACTACTATGAGTTCTTAAACATGTAAAAAAAGATGAGTTCAATTTTCAAGCAGTTAGTGTCAAAGTTTCACACCGTCAACACATCAGAAATTCAGATTCAATCAAAACAAACATTTCTAATTATTTGATGCTTATGATTGATCGACAGTGTTAAAATTCTTTACACTGACAGTGTATATGAATTAAACTCTATTTTTTTTTACTGATCGCTTAAATTAAGAACAAAGCTCGTCTTTAAACGATCTAGCTTGTAATTCTACTCTTCAAAATAATAATAATAATTCCACACACCTGATATTCAAGTAACGGTCTCACACATTTCGGTTTGCAAGACTCTTCGAGAAGCTTCTTTGGATCAACAGGTTCCTCGTCAGCCCTGAATTCACAATAAAATTCAAACATGACCTTATAAGAAGTCATAACAATATTTTGACAGCATAATTGTCAAAGTAGAAAAATAATAAGCATTAATACAAAGAATAATAAAAAAAAGCATATGCACGTTAAACAGGGGTGTCAAAATGATTAAACGAAATTCATAATAATTTTTCCTAGATTAATATTCACTAAATCAACAACAAGCACACAATCATACAGATTCAGATCATGGTTTCCTAGATTTAAATAACATTTAATCGGAGTAAGGTTACAAAACCCTAGATTTAAAAATTGGGGAAATAAGAAGTATTTGCATTCGAATCGAATATTAATAGTAGATTAAAAATGAAAGAAATAGAGAAGCTTTGAAACATACATGGCGGAGTGTGAAGAGAAGTTGCAGAGAGATCAGGTGGTAGGCGGCGTTGTGGTTTCGTTTGGTATCGCGCAGTCGTAAATGATCAACACGAGATAATAATAGATGGTGTGGGTGGAGATAAGAATGTAAAACACGTTTAAAGTATAAGTTTCGTCAATTATCTCAAATTAACAAAACTTCAATTATTCTTTGAAATTCCACACCGTTAATAAATTTATTTATTTTATTAAATTATTCTGTTAGTCAACATGACGTTTTGTAAATATTTTTTAAAGTTTTGCACTTATGTGCAAAATGCCCCTAAACTTGATTTTTTTTCTTTTTCGTATCCTTAAAAATGACTGTATTATCATTAAATTGTGAAACATATTAGCTAAGTTTTGACGATATACAACCATATGATGCTCTCGTAAGTCGTATAAATACATTATTATGTTTATATAAAACATGAGAAAAAGTTTAACCACCAAACAAGGATTTATCGACCTTCTAAGAATGTGATAACAAACTATAAGGTAATAATAATTGTACACAAAAAAAAATAAAATTGATGCATAAATGATTTTTGTGCCACTAAAACTGCATATTGGTGAACTCGAGTTGCAAATTCCAAAAGGACAACATATCCCATAAAACTTAGCCATTTTTTTTTATCCTTAAAACTTAGCTAATATGTTCCACAATTCAGTGATAATGCAGTCATTTTTATGGATGAGAAAAAAATATAAATTTTCAAGTTCGGAGGGCATTTTGCGCATAACTGCAAAACTTCAGGGGAATATTTGCAAAACATCATGTTGATTAACATAATAATTTGACGGATGGGGTAAATTGATTAACGTTGTGCAATTTCAGAGGGTAATTGAAGTTTTGTTAATTTCAAAGAGAGTAATTGACGAAACTTACAATTTCAAGGGGATGATTGCCTATTTACTCTCAGATTTTTTCTAACAAATAATCTATTTCTTTAATAAAAAAAAAAGTGATTTTCATCATTTTGAAGTGTTTGTTTGTTTGGATTTAAAAAAATGATTTTATAAAAAATATATTTTTCATTCTAAAATGAAAAGTTATTATGATTAGTTTTTTCCAAAGTTTTTTTTGGTCAATTCAAAGTTAAAAAAAAAAGGTAACATGTAAACTAGTTAAAAACTATGGTTTTAAAAAATATTTTTATTTGTTGTAAAAAAACAAAAATATATTCGTATTCTTATTTAAAGCCATTGTGTGCTTGGCCTTCTCACCTTAAAATATCTTTTGCTTACGAATATTCACCACCTTTCTCAGTGTCATGTGTCTTCATTTGGTAATTTTCCACAATATGTTTGTCATTGACCTTCATCTTTGCATATCACCCTCACTTTTTTCTTTTCGTTTTTAACTTTAAATTTCTTCTAGAATGCACCGCATATGTTGTTATTATTTCCTTGAAGTAATGTTTTGCAACAAAATAAGTACCTAATTCTCACTTGTATTAATATGTAATATTCTTTGATGTCTTAAAAATTAGAAAGTCCTTATTCTTTGGTCTAAGGTCTTCATCACTTTCACAAGAGCTCACAAACTTTTAACAATCAACTTCACTTTTACCTTGTCCATTGTTGTCCCTCCACAATAGTGTTTTCTTGAACCCTTAGCAAATATTTCATATTCAGTATCTTCCCTTCTTTCATAAAAAATGTTGTCCCATGTTTCAAGTAACTTTGTTGTGCACTTGGCTCTTTTCCTCGGTACTTGCCTTCCTTTCTTGTTTTCCATGGTCAAGCTCCAAATCATATGGTTGATCCACTTCAAAAAAAAAAATCATCATTAGAGTCTTCAAAATCTATATCACTTGTGTTATCTTTATTACAACTTTCATCTTGACTATCATCATAACTTTCACCTTAACATTTAAATGAGTATCATCATGCACTGCAAGTCTTTCTTCAGCAACAATATGTTCCTCTTCCGTAACTTGTTATCCACAACTTCATGTTCGTCTACAAAATTAAAAACAGGAATAAGTTATTCAATTATAGGTCGGTACAAAAATTTAGGTTGTGATTGTGATAGGGGATGTTGTACAAAGATCACACCTATAATATGATTATAACCCTTCGTATTTCAACCACTGTTCCTCTAAGAAATCCCTTCCAAAATGAATCATGAGATGAAACCGTCCATCTGTTGTAAAACCTAAACCCTAAAACAACAACAAAAAAAATTAAGACACACATTATATTCAAATCAGTTTCAAGAAATGCAATATACTGTGTTGCTTTTCATCTTAAAAATGTTCACAAACAATAAACCATTTAAAAATCTTAAAAACGGAGAAGAAAAAAAAAACGGCAACAATTATTTAGGAAGCCAACGAATTAATATTCTTCCACCGTCGTATTAATCAACCATTGATTTTGAAAGATAAAAACGCTTATGAGTCCTTTCGTTTTCCTATTTGTCCCATTTGTTTCTCAAAAGCCACATCAATGCCACATGGTTTCAATCGTTAATTTTGTTTACTTTGACTAACCGAATGGATGGAAAGGACTACCGTGATACCATTTAATCAATTTAAAGGACTAACATGCACATTTTTTGTGTTAAGGAACCAATATGAACCTTGAAATAGAAATAAGGGATCAAAATGGTGTAACCTTTGAATGTCGGTGCAACTTTTTTACTCTATTTTTAATTCATGCTGTTTCATTTGCTTCCATTAGATATTTTGCTCATAATTTATTTTGATGCATGTCTAATTCTTCAATTTTTCAAAAACAAAGATGTTAAGTGTTAACTAACTCACACAAATTCTATTTCTAAACTAACTAAAATAGTTCACTCTGAATTGTATATTATAACAAAATAGGAGTGTGAAAAGAAACAGCCTAGAAAAAAATCAATAAGGCCCAGGTTGTGGCAACATTGTGTATATATAGACACTGATCATACAATCTTGTTTCAAACTTGAAACTAGGGTTGCCGTCATAATTCCTTAATATCAATCTCTAAACCTGCAGATGATGATGATCTTGGCCAAGCATAAGGAATCACATATGCGCCTTTCAAAAGATAGAAATGTTTTTGTATCAGATTCACTGTAATGTGATAAACCCGAGAACATTATATGATAAACTACGAATATATTCTCGAGTTTATCATATTACAGTTAATCTGATATTCATGACAGTAAACATCCCTCGCATGCTTTGCTGATCTAGATGGTACTGGCTACCTTGGCAATGGCTTCAAACACATTCAAAGTATCTTGTTGTATGTGCAATTTGAACTGGAACACTTCATTCAAAGTATTGTAAGTTAGTTACCACCATCCATGTAATTAGTATTAGAAGTAGATGTTTTTATTTTGGTACATTCTTTTTCTTAAACTACTCACAACTCACATCATTTGCATCATGGCAGAGATTAGGATCGGACGTTTGTTCCGATCAGATAAAGTGGTCCTACACAGGAAGAATATCAAAATTTCAAGCCTAAGATTGAATAATAACATGAAAGATACAAGGCGAGGCAGGAATAAGCTATTTTCCTTCTGATTGGTTATTTGAAGTGGTGTCAATTCTTAGGATTGGTCACTTTGTTAGAATTATTAGGAATGTGATTTGAATTAAATAGTGCTGCAATACTGCATTATGATACTAAGTACTCCTATTCTATATTGGCTCAACTTTGACAGAGTTATATAGAGATTCATTAAAAGAGAAGTCCAGCTTAATTACTAATAAGGATGTATTTTGGTTAACAGAAGTAATTCATAGCTGCTTATCTGATGTAAGGTAATGCCAAATTGTTGACATGCATTATGAAAGTGATTTTGAGTATGGTTTGACACTTAATTTGATCCTCACAAAATGAAATGGGAGCCATCAAAACAATATGATCTTTATGTTTTAATTTGGAGTGGCTTTGCTTTTTCAAAACTGCGGCAAAAAATCGTGTTGTCGTGGAAGCTAAGAAACCAAGCTTCTCTATTTCCACGAATGTTACTCTCTCAGACACACATTTGGCTGTCCCCCTACCGAAACAAATAGGTACTTAAGCAGCTATGTTGACTTGATGTGTAGCCCTCGTGTATAGCTCTGTGTTGTACATGAGTTTTGTGTCTCAATTCAAAATTTTCTCTTTAATCCTAAAAAAATAAAAAATACAAGAGCATTATTTTTATTCACTTCTATCATGATAATATTATTTGTTTCATTTTTACAATGAGCTAAACCTATTGTGACATAGCCCACAAAGAATATGAACATATAGTGGGTTATAACAAATTACTAACTGTCTAAGACTAATTATTATTAAAACAAAATCCTGGAAAACAAGTACCTTTTCATTTTTGTTTTGTTAAACAAAAAAATATTCACCTTTTTTTTAACTCGGTATCATATGCGTAAATGAAGAGAGTAATCCCTTGAGGTTGGTAGGACCACAATGAGTGACAAATCTCTCCTAAAACTTCTAGCATCTTCATTCTGATCATGAAGAGCATGTTACCATTACCGAGTTTATGTTCCTCTTCATAATTTTCTGTCTAATCATGTTACAGTTTCTAGTAGTACACTTTGTTTTCTCAAGCTATTTCCATTCTTTTTCAATTCTAGTTCATTCATAGTTTATGTTCCTCTTCGTAATGCGCCTTATGATATTTGCTTTCAAAAGATAAAAATGCTGTTGTGTACAGGGGAAGTAATAAGAAAAACTAGAGAATAATTGTTAACTTACTGAGATGGTTGAGTCTGCATTGAGGTTGTCTCGGGAACATATTCTGAAAATCCACTCTTAACATCTCCCCTCTTACTTCCTCCAAATCGGAAATTGAAGAAGTAGAAGGGGGGATATTTAAAGCGGATTTTCGGTCAGTTAATACATATTCTCTTAATTTTCATGATGGTAAAATTCCCTCAAATGCACCATCATTTTTATTTTTTGGTGATCTGGGAAGTACCGACTAACTTGATTATGATGGTTATAAGTCTGAGAATGTATACAATTTTTCAATAGCTTCAAGCACAAGTCAGTGCTCATGCTACAGTAGCCTTGGATCTGCCAATACTCGTTGCATCAATTCATGCTTTGATCTGCATAAACTCAGCGACATTGATGGCAACGTACAAAGGCCGGTGGCGGATTCTAGCATCAATTCATTCTATGGCAGAAAATTCATGCTAATTTATTTCTGGAGCCATAAACCGTTTATGGTTTGCTCTTAGATTTACTATCTCGCTCGGTTTCTCTTTACCTTCGATTCTCGTATCTGAATCACGCATCATTGTGATTATAATTGAGTATACTCATTTACGATCTGCGATTCTCAATTTCAGATTCATGCTTCACCCAAACACAAGCTAGAATCTCAGATTTGAGGTTATGATGATTAATTTGGTTTTGATTTTAGAAACTGTATACTTTCGTGTTCGTTATGGTATAAACTTGCTTTTGAATTGATTCTCTTGTTAACTTATTTGTTCTTTCTAATTCAATGTAGTAGATTGATTAATCACCCGTTTAGTTGACCTGGTTAGTGCAATTTCAACTATATTTTTCCATGAATTTCATGTTGTTGGTGCAATTTTAGCTGGAACACTTCATTCGAAAATATTGTAAGATAGTTACCACCATTCATGCAATTAGTATTCGAAGCAGATGATTGTAGTTGGCTGATATAGTCTGTTGCTGATATATTTAGATAACTACTGAGTAAGTACTGCTAAGAGTAGATGATTTTAGGTTCTTAAATTATGCACTTCAATGACTTGTAACTTTACAATATGGTTCACTGAAAAATCTATTTGATTCAATTTTTTTGATTTTTTTTCTAAAGCTAAGATAATTGATTCTTATATTTGTTCTATTCTAATTATCATTAATGAGACATTGAATTAAGTTACCATGAACAAAGTTACTAAGTCAAACAAATGATGTAGCCATGCCCACCGGTGGTGAATGCAAAGGTGCATCATTGTTCCACACTCAACAACACCTGTGCATTCAACACTGGAACATTCCGGTCACTAGAATCCACAGTTAAATCGCGATTTTTAGGATTTGTGACACGTGTAACCGAGTCGGCGTGAGTCATGACAAGCCAAAAAGAGCAAAATAAGTACATATATGATTTCAGATACATGTTTTCAGTTCTCATTTCATCTATAATCATCATCCTATCCTAATTCTAATATAATATATTCAGACCTCAAGTATGATAATATCTTTGTCATATACGACACATTGACATGTAGGCATTGTCAAAAAGATTTGGCATATTAACACTGCCACATTTTTATGTTTCTGAGGTAAGCATTTTTTTTTTGTTTTGATATTAGGTTCTTTATACATGTAAAGAAAAGTACAAGTAAAAATATACAAGATTAGTCTAATTACTGGTGTCACCACAATCCATTGGTTTGGAGATGTTATTTCACAAGCACAACCAAACAGACAAGATTAGTCTAATATTGTATAATATTGCCTCCTATCTCCATGGGATGTGTAATGTGTTTATATTTTTGACATAAGCATACAATTGATTTAATATTATTTTTTTTGGAGTTATATATGGGGTTCTTCTAAGTTCTATCTTTAATTATGGTGTCATGCACTTTATTTGAAGTATGGCGTTTTTGCAAATAGATCCGATTGAATTGGATCAAGAGATTTGAGACATAAAATCTATTAATATGGTTTTGAAAGTTTTAGAGATGGAGCCTTGATTAGCTTGGCATATACATGGTATTAGTTGTTATTGGAAGTAAGACGCTAATCTATAGTAACCGTTATTTTATGTTATTTTTGTTTGTTGATTACATGTCACTCTCAAAAGTCACAACGAGACTACCTTTGGTATTCTTTGTCCTATTTTGTTTTTGTTTTTTGTTGACATTGCAGAGGTTCATCTTTAACCCATTATTATGCATGTTTTGTAGGTACAGTCATACGTTTATCAACTTGCCAGTAGGTTGAATATTCAGTGATATTGGTCATTATTGTTGATGTTTTATAGTGTGATCGAAGTTCCAACTTCCAAGTGAAGTTTATTTTTGTTTGTTATTAACACTACTCTGAATCAGGAATTATTATTTCCCATTTATCTCTAATATAGTTATCGTCATATTACGCAACTCATGCAAATGCACGGATCTTTTACTAATGGTACATAATGATAATTAATAGTAGAACTTAATTAAGCTGAAAGTTACATTGAAGAAAACTAGACACAAATTTTATTTATTAATTCCTATCAAAACATTTATTCAGTCAGCAAGAGTCCACGACATATCATTCTCAAATATCCAGTGACAAGCCTCAATACGTCCAGGACCCGACCCAAGAATTACAAAAGCAGGATGTGCACGACTCCAAGAAGAAGTATCCAAATGGCACACAGCTACAGCTTGATTGATCTTATCATTACTTTTGGGATCGAGTAGATCCACTTGATAAACCCGAACCATTGGAATAGAGTGACAAAAATAGAGCAACATATAAGGAAACATATGTTTGTGACATGTGACGGATCGGGTCACCTTACCACCATTGATTCTATTAACTTGACCCATCTTAACATACCTACTTGACCCATTTACATTCTGAGTTGTGCGAACCACGACATTATGACCCAAAGAAGAAGTTGCAAAGTCGACCATTTCTTGCATGGACCTCACACATCTTTTGGATTCGCCTCTAGCAGGAGCCCTTTCACACTCTCGGAGTGAATCCCTCATCCTCTTTTCGGTTCGACTGTTATCAGAAACCTTGAAAAATCCTTTCAACTCATCGATCTTTGAAGTAGAAAACGGTGGTAATTTGGCAAGTATACTCTGAGGTAAAAACGACCTTTTAGGTAATTTATCTCTAATATCAGCCATTGGCGTTACGACCCCTTCCTTTAACATTTTCTCTCTGAAAAATAATGGTTCCACCACATACTTCTTTTGAGCATTGGGATGAATAACTATGTGATGACCATCATACTTCTCATAAGTGTTTGGATGAATCACGTCGTCAACCTCACCGTCATACTTCTCTTCCCCGTTGGAATGAAACACGACATCACCCCCACCTTCATACTTCTCAAAAGTGTTTGGATGAATCATTCTTTTGCCCTCACCATCATACTTCTCTTCCCCGTTGGAATGAAACACGACATCACCCCCACCGTCATACTTCTCAAAAGTGTTTGGATTAATCATGTTGTTGCCCTCCCCGTCATACTTCTCGTAAGTGTTTGGATGAATCGCGTCGTCAACCTCACCATCATACTTCTCTTTCCCGTTGGAATGAAACATGACATCACCCCCACCCTCATACTTCTCAAAAGTGTTTGGAAGAATCATATTGTTGCCCTCCCCGTCATACTTCTCATGAGTGTTTGGATGAATCACGTCTTCAACCTCACCGTCGTACTTCTCTTCCCCGTTGGTATGAAACACGACATCACCCCCACCGTCATACTTCTCAAAAGTGTTTGGATGAATCATTTTGTTGCCCTCACCGTCATACTTCTCTTTCCCGTTGGAATGAAACACGGCATCACCCCCACCGTCATACTTCTCAAAAGTGTTTGGATGAATCATGTTGTTGCCCTCCCCATCATACTTCTCGTAAGTGTTTGGATGAATCATGTCGTTAACCTCACCGTCATACTTCTCTTCCCCTTTGGAATGAAACACGACATCACCTCCACCTTCATACTTCTCAAAAGTGTTTGGATGAATCATTCTTTTGCCCTCACCGTCATACTTCTCTTCCCCGTTGGAATGAAACACGACATCACCCCCACCGTCATACTTCTCAAAAGTGTTTGGATGAATCATGTAGTTGCCCTCCCCATCATACTTCTCATAAGTATTTGGATGAATCACGTCGTCAACCTCACCGTCATACTTCTCTTCCCTGTTGGAATGAAACACGACATCACCCTCACCGTCATACTTCTCATAAGTGTTTGGATGAATCACATTGTCACCCTCACCGTTATACTTCTCATAAGTGTTTGGATGAATCACACCGTCAACTTCACCCACATACTTCTCTTGCTTGCTTGGATGAAACATGTTGTTACCCTCATACTTCTCTTGTTTGTTTGAATGAATCACGACCGAATGCTCGGCGATAGTTGTCTGCGTTTGATGAACACCCATTTTAGATATAAAGGAAACAATAAATTGATCCTTTGAACAGTGACAATGAAAAAAAGAAAGAATATAGGGTTCTTACCGTGATAGATGACAGGAGAATAAAGAGAGAGATAAGGTTGAGTTCTTTCTTCATCGTCTCTTATGTGTGAATGCTGATAATTTCCTACAAGTATCAACGACAAAAAAAAATTATGCATGCATGATAGGACTTAATTAAAATTATGTAAAAAAACAACCTTTACAAAAACAAATCATGTTAAGTAATAAAGATTTTCTAGTGTAACTTACACAAGTCAGAAACTAATAGTAGAGACTGCATGGGAAGTGAGAAACAACCGTTACAAAAACAAATAATGTAAAACACAGATTTTTTAAGTGAAATAACACAGCTCATAAATGTATAATGTTAAATATGGGTTTAGTGCTTTAACTGCTTGTGAAGTAAGAAAAATCCTTTACAAAAATAAAATCATGTAAAACAAAGGTTTTTAAGTTAACTAACACAAGTGATCAGAAACTAATGTAGATACTATACATGGGAGGGTTAATAGAAACAAACAAGCAGTACAAGTAACTCAATAGAGATATATAAAAAGTTGGACGAAGTAATAAGGAAAAAAAATTAATAGTGAATTTTGAGAGCATAGAATGAATACATAATGAACTCACACCTTGATCTATTGGATATTTTGTTTGCAAGAACATTGGAGCGTATTTATAGATATAGATAGATGAGATGAGTATCCCTTAAAAAATCATTTTCATGTCTTATTACATTTACTGCTTTATTATGGTGCAATTTGTCTTTCTTGTTTGACCACTTTTATTACACAAACATTTATTGCTTCATTACTGTGCATGTTATTTTTCTTGTTTGACCACTTTTATTGCATTATTTACTTACATTCATTTTACCTTGTTTTTGGTATGGAATTGATTGAATTTCTCATTTTTATAACTCAAATGCTTTTGGAAAATGCTAATTAGGGCACGAAGTACATAGAAGGAAGATTCTGGAGGGTGTATCACCATTGAGATTTGAGAGAGAACAAGGAAGGAGAAACGGTTGGGACGAAGGGAGCGCGTGGAAAGGAGAAGTAAAGTCACTTGCCATTTAAACTGCACTTTTTAATGTGAGCCATTCATTTTAATTTAAGGGTCATTATTCAGGATCCGTTGATACTTGGTTGATACTTGGTGTACATTATATTTAATCGAAGGCTCACAATAGTTTCTAATTTAACTCACTGTGTGCACTCTTTCTCTCAATCTCACGCTATTATTGTTTTCAATCATTCAAAAACTCAGATTGCATACATGATGCATCATGATTTATTCTTGTTTACATCTCCATCTATTCTCAATTTGAGGAAGTTATTGAAACTAGAGTATTCTAGATGATTTTTTTTTTACAACCGATGGGGTTTTTGGTGTTGAAATTGAAACAAGTGAGAAGAAGAAAATCATTTTAAGGAATCTGATTTTGAAACGTGAGTAGAAACGTGATTTCATGGAACTTTGGTGTGTTGATGGGAGATGGAGTATAAAAACATTGCAATCAGATGAGTTGCGGAAGAAAAGATCACACAAATTAATTTAGCAAATAATTATTAACCATTAGATCAAACAAAATAAACGACTCAAATTTGGTGTTAACCAATATAATTTTTTTAGGAATATATATATTCCTAAAAAAATTATATTGGTTAAACACTTGTAATATATAAATTAAAGTGTTCAAAAAAGTTTAAACTGATTTTTTGAATTAAGTTTGGTTAATTAAATTGTTTTAAATTTATGGTTCAATTTATTAACCATATAATATGATGTGTATTTTTTTTATTTTTGTCAAGTTACGTAATGACTATAAATTCACCTCTTAAAGGTGAATAAGTGAAATGTTTAGAGTTTAAATCTCAAACTCTATATATGACATTCAGTAAGACCTAAATTATCCCTTGATGAATTGAGGTAATATACCCCTAATGATAAGTAGGATTCAATTCTATAACAAAGTAGATGAAGATGACATGTCGAAGGAAGGAAATGAATATCACACGTTGAACATAAGAAATGAAAATGATAACTGATTATAAGAATAAAGATAAAAAAAATTGAATCTTTTTTCATTAATGGGGTAAATTACTTTCAATTCATCAAAGAATAATGTAAAATAAAACCTAAACCTAAATGCCATGTTATTTTTCTACAATATCCCTTAGTATTTTTTTTTTTTTGCTAATTAAGATGTCTGTGTTCGAACCATGACTCTGTAAATAGTTAAAACTTAGTGGCTAGACTTTCTCTAAGTTTATTTATCTTAAGAATCGTAATAATTTACCCCATATTGTTTTTGCTTTTGAGTGAAACTTGGAAACACATTTTTTTCATTCAACGCTTTTGTTATTCATTCCACTTTTCATTTTCCTTATTATTTTTCTTTTCGTGCGGTCTTTTTCTACCCCTATTTGTTGAATTTTTCAACACATTAATCCAATTTTTCCTCCTAACATGTGTATGCTTAGTTTCACTTATAAATTGATCATAATTGATTTTGAAGATATAAAATTGATTCCAAAAGTTTAATTAATCCAAAAGTTTGAAGATATTGAATTGGTAATATATTTCATTTTAGCCTCTTCAAAAAAAAAATTGTATTTGGTCATATTTATAGACCAAATACATTAATTATTAAATGAACCTAAAAAGTTGTGGTTTGCTTATAAATGTAGGAAGTACAAATTATCTTTAGTCAAAATTATTTTCATCCATAATCAATTTTACATTATCAATTTTATTAAAATTGATTATCTCTTTTGCACGACCAAACACACACTTAGACTATACCTCCTCCGGTAATAAGTAAATTTTATTTTTTTTAGATTATTAAATAATTGATATTATATTATAGTCCAAATTAATAAATTTGAAAAAACAATTTTTTTTATAAATGTAACCTAAGTGAGTATTTAAATATTAATATTGAATAATTCCATGGGAGCATTGATTGTTTGGTAGATCAATTGATAGAGAGGAGGTGGATCCAACAGGGACAGGAACACTTTCGAGAATTGGTCGGCACTAGTAGGGCCCACAAGAACATCATAGCCGTCTATGATGATGTGGCAACAGATGGAAAGCACCCTCTAAAAGTAATGGACGGCTGAGAATTTTCGTGGATCCCTTGATCAGTCCAAATATTCGGTTTGCTCAGAAGAAAAATGTCACAAGTGTTTTCTGTTTGGTTTCATAAAATGAAAACTCTTACTTTTTTTAGGGAAAATAAAAACTCTTTTGAATAGTCACAACTATTTAGCATAATACATTTACATATTTTAAAAAAGTAAATAAAAATAACCCTTATTTATTAATTTTGTTAAGTCTTAACCAAATTTTTTTCCTCCATTAATCTATTTTTAGGTTTGCAACAACTTAATCCTAAAATTTTGACTCTAAATTTGCATCATATATGTTTTTCATTTATCTCTTTAATAACCGTGAATATTTCTTTTTCTGGTGGTGGCATCGTGTTAAGGTGCTTGGTCTTGTAACATATATTTGAGTGTTTTATCACTTTTAGCACACCTTGTACAAGGTGAATCACTCTTCTTTTGAGCAATATATCTCATCTTGATTTGTTCAAAAATAAAATACATGAATATTTTTCAAAGCAAAAATTTAATAGATATCTTAATCCTTATCCTTATTATTTATTAATTTTATTAGGTTTACAACAATTTAACTTATTGCTTCTGTAGATTTTTTTTTGACAAGTTGTTGTACACTTATTTAATACGTTTACAAACAGAATACCCTAATTTCCATGCAAACTCGGTTACCCTAAATAATTT
>Ga0099826_10000223_pt1 | contig 24740 bp, 15 predicted proteins | sample Mtrugardesep15_FD_76830 | JGI IMG/M metagenome (GOLD analysis project Ga0099826, IMG submission 76830) | Root nodule microbial communities of legume samples collected from California, USA - M. trunc garden sep15 | ecosystem: Host-associated > Plants > Roots > Nodule | place: USA: California... | reverse complement strand
GTTACGTCGTAGAAAACTAACACTTCTTTCAAAAACACGTCTTTTAAATCCAACCTTAACTTTGTACCAAAAACATAATAAAATCCAACCTTAACTTTTTTTTAAAGAAATCCAACCTTAATTTATAAGGTTTTTAGAGTGCGTTAATCGCGTATTAATATAATAAGGACGGGAATTAAGGTGCATAATTAGTTCATCACTTTATTACTTTTGTTTCGTGAGCATAACTCGGTTAGTAGGACAATACATTTTTATATGTAGGAGTCGGGGTTCGAATCCAAGACATCCTAATTTATTCATCTTATAAGGTAAATTTTAGTCACTAGGCTACCTGATCAAAAAGTTAGTTCATCACTTTTGGTATATTGCATTGGATTGGATGTCACTATCATATTACTACTTGACTTTTGCTTTCTATTAGGATTATGTAATGTGTGCACTCAATTGAAACGGTTTATGCATTATTGTCCTATTTTTGGTTGATTATTGTTTCTTCTTTAAAGAATAGCTTTTCAGTTTCTTGGACGTTATTCTCTTTTTCTCTTGCAAAGTTGCACACATAAAGAATCTCTATTTCATAAACTACTTTTTAAATCGGTTGTAAACGAATTCTAAGTCAATATATCATGCAATTTAAATTATATTTACTTAGTATGTGGATAAGTTTTAAATGGGTTCTGAAACCGGCTTAAAAGGAGTGTTTTAAAACGATTATGGTGTGTTAAAAAAAGTCGTTTATATTATAATTTGTGATTGTGAGATTTATACAGTACTAACGACATATGTATTTGCTAAAAAAACGACATATATAATTTTCGTTAGACTAATTATGTTTGTGGTTACAATGCTAAACAAACAAACAAAAAGAAGAGAAAAATAAAAAAGAAAAAAGCCTAGTTTCTAGAAAAGAAAGTTTTAAAAGCATCTATCTTTAGGATGTTCAAAAGATCATTGGGTGGGGTAACATGATGAAGGAGGTTTGTATTTGATGAGACTCTAAGCTTATCCATAAAATCCGCACATTGGTTCTCCTCGCGAAGAGTGTGGCAAATTGTGGCATTACTCTGCTCAGTTAAATCTTGTATGCCTTGAATCAAAACCGCATAGACATGGAACGACATGGGGTCCATGAATGAGGTTGATACAATGCAATGGGTACGAGTAACAAACTAGCTCTACGATATCCATCTCCTTGGCCAAAAGTAGGCCCTGGTAAATAGCAAATAACTTAGCATGAAGAACATTATTAGAATCTTGAATATAGTCGGAAAACTCTAATAAATAAAAACATGGATTGTTTCTTAACACACCGCTGTAACCAACTTTAATGGGGGAGCCTAGACAGTTTCCATCTACATTGAGGATGATACTGGAATGATTGTTATTGTTCCACTTAATAAACCTATCAACAAATGCGTCGTCCGAGTTTGCAGGAAAGCAAGTGGAGAAAGTTTCAACCATACTCTCAATGTTGAAGGTGATGCGGGTGATGGACAAATTTTCATTATTCAAGCACATAAGATTTCGGTGATGCTAAGCCCACCAAACAATGGCAGCAAAAATAAAGGAATGGAAACCCTTCACACCAGTTTTAAGCCAATCATACTCATTCAAGTTAGAAAAAAAATCTGAGTGAATAAAACCATTATGTAGCCAAATGTTTCTAGAGAATTTACAATTTCTCACACAATGAAGAAAGGTTTCCTCTTGGAGACCGCAACACACACAAGCAGCGGACAAACAAATATTTCTATGATTAAGCAATACTATAGTGGGCATCGAATTGTTACAAGCAAACAAAATAAAAAATTGAATCTTTATGAGAGATCAAGTTTCCAAATCCAAACCAAGATATTAAGATTAGAGGATGCTAACGGTTCCATGTGAGATAGAAGCCAAGAATACCCACTTTCAGTAGTGTAGGTGCCATTTTTGTTACTAGCCCAAATAAAAGCATCTTCTAGGGAGGGGTTGGACCTAATATGTTGTTGATGGAGTCTGCAACTATGGAAGGGAGATAGGTGTACAATGTGTGAGCGTGAGGGATGGTAGAGAAGAGCACATCTTTAATAGTCAAGTGCAAATCATGAATGTCTATGTAGGGCGCATGGCACCCTAAATAACCAAAAGAGCTCCAAGGGCAAGACCAAAATGAAGAATTACCCAATCATGCATGCGAAGAATGATGGAAGACCAAGTGGTTGAGTCGGTTGACTTAGAGGAGTAATTTCGGCCCTGCAATATATTTATCATAAAGGAGATCAACCCAAAGCTTTTTGGAGGATTGGGCCATATCACAAACAAGATTTCTAAGGAGATAAATATTAGTTTCCCTTGTTGTTTTTATACCTAGTTTGCCCTGATGTTTTGGTCGAGCAATATTTTTCCAACCTACCAGATGAATGCCTTTGTTGTTGGCATCCCTTTAAATGAAATTACGTGTGGTTTGACCAATGCTATCACAAATATTATGAGGAAGCCAATTAATCTGCATGTAGTGGAAGTTATGGGGGAAAGAACATATGAAACAAGAGTCAGTCTACCCGGTTTATTCAACAATTTGTTCTTCCAATAAGCAAGTCTAGATTGCATTTTTTCAATGATGAGAAGGAAATCATTGTGCTTTGCCCTTCCTTTAAGAATAGGAAAGCCCAAATACTTGTCCAGCGAGGCGATGCTTCTAATTCCAAAAATAGAAGTAAGACGATTGATTTTTGCCTGAAGAGTACTTGTAAAATAAAAAGCTCTGGACTTTGACAAATTAATTTTCAAACCTGAAGCCCGACTAAAGCGATCAAACAAATCAGTGATGAATCTAACCAAGGAGCGCTGTTAGAAATATGAATGGTGTCTCAAACACCTTGTTAAATGACATCGTTGATGACAATAAATAACTTTTCCATACAAAGAATGAATAAGTAGGGAGATAAAAGGTCCCCTTGTCTAAGGCCATGAGAAGGCTTCAACGATGCATCTCGTTCCCATTCCAAATAATAGAAAAGGTGGAGGAGGTGACACAATGCATGATTAGATTAGATGTAATGTCGAGGAAGCCAAAGTCTTGGAGGCAAGATTGAAGGAAATCCTAAATGACGTTGTCAAAAGCTTTCTCAAGGTCAAGTTTGAAAGCCACGCGAACTTGTATCTTCTTCAATCTTTTCATGTAATGTATGATATTCTACAAAACAACAACATTGTCGGAGGTGCCTCTACTTGGTAGAAAACTGCTTTGGTAGGGACTAATAAGAGTATCCATGATGGGTCTAAGGAAAAGTACAAAGACTTTGCTGATGATTTTGTAAACAATGTTGCAAAGTCTTATTGGTCTAAAATCTTTGTAAGTGATGGGAGGCTCAATTTTTGGGATGAGTACAATAATGGTATCAAAGAGGGAAGGATCAAAATAACCTGTTTGGAAGGTTGTTTTCACAAGCTGGAAAATGTCTTCTCCACCACATACATGTATTGCCTGAAGAAAATGCATTGAAAATCGTATGAGCCAGGGGCCTTATAAGGCTTCATTAAGTTAAAAGTTACAAATACCTCTGCCTTAGTAATAGGGCTAGTTAGAGACTTTTTTTTTATCATTCTTATCTATGGGTGGTTGGATGGATTCCTTCAAAGAAAGGGTGAGTGTGGTTATGTTGATTGTTGTAGAAGAGCTTTTTGAAGAAACTTTGCTTCATTTTGAAGAATGGAGCTATCACTGGACCAAAAACCATTTGGAAGTTAGAGCACATGGATTCTATTTCTCTTTCTTCCAATGATGATTTGGGCATGGAAGAATGAACTATTTCTGTCTCCAAATTTGACCCATTGTTCCCTAGATTTTCGGTACCAATGTATTTCCTCTTGAAAGAGAATGTGGTTATACTCACATTGCAACTCCTTTTCCAAAAGGACATGGTAGCAGGAGTCAACACAGTCAAGGTAATGTTGGACGCCTTTTAGCTTCCTTTTAACCTTAGCACACATATTATTAAAATAAAAATTAATATGATACTGTGTGGCCACAAGCTATACACATGATTGATATCACAATATGGTTATTAGAATCATGGTGAAACACCATGTTGCAAAATTGATTGCTTCTAAAAAATTAGGGTGATTCATCGTGATACCAAACACTAAGAACAAATTGAGAGGGGATCACACATGGGCTTGGGCCCATCCCTTTCATGCAATAAGACCCAAATATATGTGTGTCAAATATATGTAATCATCTTTAAAGACTAGAATCTAACTCGTGGAACACACGAGTTTCTTAGAGTTTCATATGTAAGTATATAATATATAATTGACTATATTATAAATAATCATATAAATGTGATGTATATTTAGTTTTTTTTCTACACAACCCGCTTGATGAGTTGGGGTGATTTATCACTATAAAGAAAAATCCTTTTTTTCCATTTTATTCTTACAATTAGTTATTATTTTCATCTCAAGAACATCAACCTTCTTAATCTCCTTATTCAACATGTGATCTCCATCTCCTTCGTTCCATAACTGAATACTACCTGTAATAAGAGGTAAATTACTCTCAATTCATCAAGGAGTAATGTAGGCCTCACCGATAGTTTTTTTTTTAAAAACAATTAGTTACCATTTTCAACCTCAAGAACATCAAGCTTCTTCATCTCTTTCATTCAACATGTGAAATCCATCTCTTTCGTTCCTGAATCGAATCATACTTGTCATTAGAGGAAAATTACCCCTAATTCATCAAGGGGTAATGTAAGCATCACCTATATATTAGGGTTAAATCACCAGTGCTACATGTTTTAAGGATGTATTCGTTTAAAAACAACTGCCAGTACCTACTTTCGAGGCTATGATAAATTAACTGCAATGCACGTTTTAGTATGGGTTTCCCTATTTTTCACGTTGTATAACTTAATTGCAGAGAAATTTCTAGAGGATTAACATAATATGTTTTTATTTATTTTGGTGAAACAAAGGGGCTAAAAATCCCCAAAAGAACCAAAACCATAAGGAAAAGCTACAACTGAAGAGTCAACAACACCCGATAATACATAAAAATCTGGAATATAATAAAAAATAGAATATTGACCATCTAAAGACAAACCATACTTTGCCAAGCTGTCAACAACTTGATTCGCCCCTCAAAACTCATGGACCCAAGAGATGATTTGCTTGAGCCCGTTCATAATTTAAATATTTTGCGCCAAAGAATGACACGGGTGAGAAGTAGAACATAGTGCTAAGATTATGCCACAAAACATGTAGTGTTTTAAAAATTGGGTATGTGATCAACTCGGTCAAAGTGTCAGTTCATTGGTTTATTGGTCAAACTACTAATCACTGGTTGAAGCACCTGCATGAACCAAATGATCTTGTTGTTTAACTCAATTTTTATAAAATAATAAAACGTTCATGTTTTAATTTGTTTTTTAAATATTTATTACATAAATTTCATAACAGTAGTAATTAATACATTTTAAAAAAATTAATATATTTAATAAGAAAGTTATCTTCTTTTTTTTTTTTTGAGAGAAGAAAGTTATCTTTATTAATAATAATAAATTAATAATAATGTTTTAATTTACTTCGACAAAAATCAGAACAAAATCAAAAACATTATTATTATTATTATTAATAAAAATAAAAAGATTAAGATACGAAGTACGGACAAAGAGACAGAGATTGCGTTAGAGAGAGAAACCTCGGATCCAAATTGTTCTTCTAAACAACAAGGTTCCAAATTCTAACACCAAATCCAGTATCTGTCTGTTTGTAACCACTCTCATGTTACTCTTTTGTCTTTTTATGTTTGAAAGCTAAGTTTTCTCTTTCCATCAGATAACAAAAGTGTGCATGTGAAGACATAGACAATACCCACGTACTGTTCCTTAAACACACAGCAAAAATCCATGCTTCTGATTCCTGAAAACACACACTCTCTTCAATCATCATTGCATTTTCATTTGGTGGGGTTTTCTTAGATCTCTAAATCAACAATGTAGGTTGAATTAGGTCTGTTATAACAGGTCTTAAGATCTTCTATACAAATGGCATTGTTCCGTAAGTTCTTCTATAAGAAACCACCTGATGGGCTTCTTGAAATTACTGAAAGGGTTTATGGTATGTTTCTTCTTCACTCTTTTCTATGCTTGTGAACAATGTTGGCTTTTTTTTTAGTGTAAAGATTGTATATTTAAGCATTTTTTGTTTGTGGGTTGTGTTGTTTGGCTTATTTTGCATATTCTGTTTAGATTGACTTATTTGAGCTTATCTAGTGGTGTAAGTTTTGTGAGACTGTTTGGTAGAACTTATGAAAACAACTTATGACAGTTTTCATAAGCTTTTTTCAACTTATTTTCATAAGTTCTCCAATATAGCTTATAAAAACAACTCATAGTTTATATAAAAACAATTTAACGTTGTTTTATATTTTGCTATGAATATAGCTTATGCATAAGCGCTTATCATGATAGGCGCTTGTGCTATAAGTTGTATATCCAAACAGGCCCTTAGAGTAGTGTTGTCCAATAGCGGCTATAGCAGCACTATACCATAGCGAACTTTGAACAAATCGCTTTTGTTCCAAAATACACATGGGTTGGGTAAGTGGTGTAGACTTGAGACCTTGAAGTATGCTCGTCGAGAGGTCTAGGTTCGAATCCTCACGGTGCCAATTTCTGTGGATTTGTCCATACGGAGCAAGCTCTGGCTTTAGTTTGACCCCCCATTAGCGGACGGTGGGATTGGTCCCTGGACCAGATACCGAGTTAAAAATAATCACTCTAGTAGAAAGTGTTGTCTAATAGCGGTACTATAACATTGTAGTATAGCAGAATACACTAGTTAGTGCACTATAACATTGTAGTGTAGCGGAATTTTAACAAAGCACTGTTTTCTGCTATCTGCGATTTACAACACTACACTGATTTAGAGTGAATAATGGGACCTGTATAATCTTCTTTTATACATTTTTCACTTTACAGTATCTAGTTATTATAGTCTTAAATTGAAATGCTAGTTGTTCAAAAGGCAGTCAACATGTTATCTTGTTTGAGATTGAGCTGAATGGATCTTTTCTGCTTAATACATACATATTTTTGTGAGAGAAGTGAAGGTGAAATTAATGGGAAGAACCTTCGAAGTTTATATGAAACACTTAGCTAATTGATTTTTTCTGTAGATAAGTGAGTTTTTCTTGGTGGAGTATTAACAAAGATTATTATAAAGTTTTGTTCATTTGTGAATGATGGGGACTTGTGACTGAAAGGAAACTGAACACGTGTGGTATACTTGCTTCATCGGACCTGGATTCCCTGCATTTAAAAATCATGCATTTACACACATTAGTTGATCACTGCCATCGATTTGAGTTTGGTTGCCTCACTATATTTTGACTAAATTATCTTTAAATAATCTTCACCATTGATTTGTGAAATTGTGATCGGACGGTCAAGATGAATAAACACGTCACACATTTACTGCTATAATCAAAATCCTGCATCATGACTTTACAATCTCATAGTATTTGGGGCTTTTGATTTCAGAAACTTGTTTCTTTGTTGTTTATTCACATATTTGGCATGCCATATTACTTGGTATTTTTCATTATCTCAAGGATTTTTTTACTTCATATTGTATTTGATTGTGATTATTTTGTTGTTGCATTTGTAGTCTTCGATTACTGCTTTACCACAGATGTTATGGATGAAGACGAATACAAAGTGTATATAGGAGGAATAATTAGGCAAATTCGTGAGCACTTCCCTGACGCTTCATTTATGGTGTTCAACATGAGGGAAGGAGAAAACCAAAGCCATATATCAAACATTTTGTGTGACTATGACATGACCGTGATGGACTATCCTAGACAGTACGAAGGTTGTCCATTACTTACCATGGAGATGATCCATCATTTCTTAAGATCAGGTGAAAATTGGCTACTACTCGGGAATCAAAATATCGTTTTGATGCATTGCGAACGAGGTGGGTGGCCGGTCTTAGCATTTATGCTGGCAGCACTATTGATTTATAGAAAAATGTATACAGGGGAGCAGAAAACACTTGACATGATATATAAGCAAGCGCCTCGAGAACTTTTGCAGTTGATGTCACCGTTGAATCCATTACCTTCACAATTGAGGTATCTTCAATACATATCAAGAAGAAATGTTGGTTCGGAATGGCCTCCTCTGGATAGAGCACTTACATTGGACTGCGTAATTATAAGACAAATTCCTAATATGGATGGAGAGGGTGGTTGTCGTCCTATATTTAGGATATATGGACAGGACCCTTTTATTCCTGCGAATCGGAGTCCCAAAGTTCTCTTTTCTACTCCAAAAAAGAGCAAACTTGTTCGGCACTATAAACAGGTGGCACTTAAATCCTTTAACTCTAATTTAATATGCTTTTTACAATTCAAGCTGGATCACAAGTCACGAATCCCGTGGCTTCATCATCGCGAGTCACAGTGGTGAAGTCACAGGGTTCTTGAATAAGAAATTTGTCGTCTTCCGCAATGTCCTTAATCGATTTATCTTTTGGTTTGTATTTATTACAGTCTGATTGTGAACTTGTTAAGATTGACATCCATTGTCATGTTCAAGGCGATGTTGTACTTGAGTGTATTAGTTTGGACAGTGATGTGGAACGTGAACAAATGATGTTCCGGGTGATGTTTAATACAGCATTCATAAGATCAAATATTTTGATGCTTAACCGTGATGAAATCGACATATTATGGAATACTAAGGATCACTTCCCCAAAACTTTTAGAGTAGAGGTATCTATCAATCTCTCTCCATCTCTGTCTCTATTTTTATACGTTATGGTTAGCGATAATGCTAACTTGACAAAATATATGCCATGTTTCTGGTTGAAGGTTCTTTTCTCAGATATGGAGGCTTCTTCATCTTCTGTTATTTCAATCGATCTTCCTCGTATTGAGGAGAAAGGTCTGCCTGTTGAAGCATTTGCTAAAGTTAAGGAAATTTTCAGCAATGTTGAGTGGCTCGATTCGAAGACAGATGTAGCAAATGTGCTCCAACAGATCACAGCATCAAATATGCTTCTAGAAAGATTGGACAGTGGAGTTTCTGCTTCAACAAGCACCTTGCTAAACGAGTCATTGTCCGGAAGATTAAAATTGGATTCAAAGTCACAAAGCCAAACAAACAGTCCCAAATCTTCTGTTCATGAGGAGCATTCCGTGTCTCCATTGCAATTGTCTGAGGATGTTCCTATGGATAAAATGATTAAACCAGTAAAAATAGAGGAACTGTCCGCAGAGAAAATCAAGACTCCTGCAAGTTTAGGTCCAGCTAGCGAACCTATTCCTTCATTTGTTCTGTCAAAAGATTCAGATTCTACTAAAAAGGAGACTGAATCACCAGAACCAAAAAAGTCACTGGAAAACGATCCTGAATTTCCTGCTTCCACGGCTCAGGCGGAACAATCTATCCCCTTACTTGAACCATCAATAGATGCAGATTCTATGAAAAAGAAGACTGGATCATTGGAATCTGAGAAAAAGAATATTGAATCATCTGCATCAACGGCGGTATTGGAAAATGACACCATGTTTCCTGCATCTGAATCTAATATTAATGCAATTTCTATGAAAAATATTGGACTGTTAAGATCAAAAGAAAAGGAGATTGAATCATTATTCTCAGAGGCACTGTTGGAAAAGGATTGCATAGTTAAATTTGAACCAAAGACACTGCTGGAAGTTGATATATATAGTCCGAAATCAGCAGGTCAAGAGAAATTTTCAGTGTCCTCATTTGAATCAATTGGGGATGGTACAATGGAAAAGAAGAAAGAAGCTTTAGGTTTAAAGGCGTCACCAGAAAATAACATCAAGACTCCTGCACCAACAGATTCAAATCCTACTGAAATGAAGATTGAATCATTAGAATCAAAGGTACCAGTGGAAAATGATACCAAGTTTCCTATGTCTCCAGCTCAAACGAAACAATCTATTCCTTTAATTGAACCATCCACAAAAGCTAATTCATTGGAAAAGATGATGGAGAAATTAGAGTCAAAGGAATTGTTAGAAAATGATACCAAGGGGGAGCAATCGGTTCCTCTAATTCAAACAACGAAGGATGCAAGTTCAATGAAAACGGTGACTCAGAAGTCAGAATCAACGGTGTTGTCAGAAACTGATATCAGGAGTCCAACATCCAAGGTCGATAATAAACAAATTAGTCCCTTAGTTGAACCCTCCATTGATGCAAAATCAATTAAAAAGAAGATTGACCCTCAACAGTTGCAGGTTTCACTTCAGCTACCAACCCAATCTAAAATAATTTCTCCACGGATACATCAAGCTATTCGACCTGCTTCTCCTTCTGCTTCTTATTCTTCTACCTCATTGCTAGGTTCGCCTGTAGCCATCTCAAGATATCAGAATTCACCATCAGCTCTCGGAATAACAACCGTGTTGCAAGATCATACACCAATGGATATCAAAGAAGAAGTCACTGATGCAGCGTCGGTATCTCCTCATTCAGACTCAAAGGCGCCAAAGTCTGTAGAGCCTTGTTCTACAAGTATTCCTACAACATCATCATCACCGGAATTGCTTCCATCTTCGCCGTTGAAGTCTTCAGACTCAAAGGAGCTAGAGTCTGTAGAGCCTTGTTCTACAAGGATTCCTACAACATCATCATCACCGGAATTGCTTCCATCTTCGCCATTGAAGTCTTCAGACCCAAAAGTGCCAAAGTCTGTAGAGCTTTGTTCTACAAGTATTCCTACAACATCATCATCACCGGAATTGCTTCCGTCTTCGCCGCTGAAGTCTTCAGACTCAAAGGCTCTAAAGTCTGTAGAGCCTTGTTTTACAAGTATTCCTACAGCATCATCACCACCGGAATTTCTTCCATCTTCGCCGTTGAAGTTTTCAGACTCAAAGGTGCTAAAGTCTGCAGAGCTTTGTTCTACAAGTATTCCTACAACATCTTCATCACCGGAATTGCATCCATCTTCGCCGTTGAAGTTTTCAGACTCAAAGGCGTTAAAGTCTGTAGAGCCTTGTTCTACAAGTATTCCTACAACATCACCGCCGGAATTGCTTCCTTCTTTGCCGTTGAAGACTTTAGACTCAAAGGCGCCAAAATCTGTTGAGCCTTGTTCTACAAGTATTCCTACAACATTATCACCAGAATTGCTTCCTTCTTCGCCGTTGAAGTCTTCATCAGTGGATCCTCTTGCTGCCATGGAAAAGACTTTAAAACCCATCATTCCTATTCCTCCACCTCCTCCTCCTCCTCAGCAAAGTGAAAATTCAATGCATGATACAAATCAGATATCATCGGCCATTCCTCCTCCCCCCCCTCCTCCGTTCCTTCCTGAAACATCTTTTTCCACTGTAGAAGATTCATTAAAACATCCTCCTCCTCATCCACCACCTCCACCACCACCACCTCCATCTTCAACCGGACAAACATCATCATCTTCAATACCTCCTCCTCCACTTCCTCCTCTACAGAGTATGAACAACTCTGTTGCAATGTCTGGTCCCCCTCCTCCACCTCCACCACCAAGACAACCAGACACCACACCTGGTTCCACTTCTACACCATTAGCGCCGCCACCACCTCCTCCACCTGCTTTTGCAATCCAAAATTCTCTGTCTAAAGGCCCTGCAAATATTCCACCCGTACCCCCACCTCCTTTTCCTTCTGCCAATGGATTATCAAAATCTGCTGCCTCACCACAGTCTCGTTCAATTCCTGGACCACCTGGAAATGCACCTCCAGTTCCTGGACCACCTGGGAATGTGCCTCCCATTCCTGGCCCACCTTCCGGTGCATTTGGCGCAAAGGGACGCGGATTACTACGTACTAATGCGAAAACTCAAACTAAAAGAAGCAATCTGAAACCTTACCATTGGTTAAAGTTAACAAGGGCCATGCATGGTAGCTTGTGGGCTGAGACACAGAAACTTGATGAAGCTTCTAGGTATGAATTAGTATGTGTTAAGACTTTTGTAACTGAAGTTATAAAATCCGAGCTTATGTAAATTTACTTATTCTCTTATTCTAACTTTTTGGTGTTAGGGCTCCAGAGTTTGACATGTCAGAACTTGAGAGTCTTTTCTCTGCAAATAATCCAAGTTCTAGTCATGAAAAAGGAGGAAAATCAAATCTCCGTGGCTCGAGCCAAAAACCTGACAAAGTTCAACTAGTACGTTTTTTCTTTTCAATTTCACTAATATCCCTGCCCACCCCAATTACTTCAGATATTAACTAAACTCCACTTTTACAAAAGGCAACTAACAGTTAGTTTTTCATCTTGATTTTTTGTCCTTGTAACAAAAAGTCCTAGATTCGTTCTACGGTGTGCTATAAATAAACTCATAAGTATAAGATTATTTTCAAAATAAAAGCATTAGAAGTGTCGTTAGATAGCAACAACAGCGGGGCTATAGTGTTATAGCACAGCAGAACTTGAACAAATCACAATTGTTTTGCGATACGCTATTTATTAAACAATGTTTTCAAATAGAGGCTGTGGCTGTACTATAGCACTATTGTGTAGCGGAATTTGAACAAACAACTATTTTCCACCACCTGTGATTGATAAAACTAAGAAGTTAACATTTTTAAATAACAGCAGCATTCCAGTTTACTCCATTTTGTTATCTGCTTTTTCTTGAATTCACAAATGTATGTATTATTTTTTTTCAAACATAGGAACTAGATGATGATTTAATTTCTCGTTAGGCTAGTGAATTGATTGCAACCCAGCTGTGTAGGTTTTATTTAGGCTCTTGACTATTTTGTTTCATGCCTTTCACTAAGGCCTAAATTTCTAAGATAAATTATTGTAGGGTTTATAGATTTTGAGCTCTCTTGATAGAATATTAGTGTCATCTTGCAGATTGAGCTCAGGCGGGCGTATAACTGTGAGATTATGCTTACAAAAGTTAAAATCCCATTGCCTGATTTAATGGTGAGATATTCCTTATGTTATTTATTTACAAGTAAATGATATGAGCATCTTGCTTTTAATTCGATTTGAAAATCTCAAATTCTAAACTATTCAATTTGTCAAAAATGTTTACGAACAATGTTTTCTCACATGCTTCATACCATTGGCTTTCAGGGTCATGTTCTCGCATTGGACGATTCCGTGTTATATGTTGATCAGGTTGAGAACCTCATAAAGTTCTGTCCGACTAAAGAAGAAATGGACCAGCTCAAGGTATCAAGCTTGTTTTTCTTGCCAACCAGAACTGTGTTGTGAGGGAAGCACCGACAACTTAGCAACAATATATGTCTATTTAAGCTATAATCACTCTTTATATGCAGGCATACACTGGAGATAAGGAAAATTTGGGGAAGTGTGAACAGGTGAATAGAGTTTTACTGCATGTTACTCTTTTTTCCCCCCTTAAAGAAACTTTTTATGTTTATATGGCTGGTCTAGCAATAATGATATAACAAAAAAATACTCCATCTGTCCCATATTATAAGTCGTTTAAGGTTTTGGCACATTAATTAAGAAATGCAATTAATATCATATGTTTCATGAAAAATATTGTGAACTTTCCTAAACTACCCTTTAGTCTTTCATATTAATTACAAGAACTGAAAATGAGAAATAAAGAATGATTAAGCTCCTGTTTGGATTGACTTATTTGAGCTTAGCTACTAGCATAAGCACCTGTGACACGTTTTTAAGCTGTTTTCAGCTTATTTACATAAAATCTCCAAGATAGCTTATGAAAACAGCTTATACATTATACAGAAATAGTTTTCATTTTATCTTGTGTTCTAGAAATAGCTTATTCATAAGCGTTTATGTGATGAGCGTTGATGCTTTAAGCTAAAAAATAAGCTGTTTATCCAAACAAAGCCTAAGTGTATAATATGGGAAATATATTATTACTTCATTGATGTTATAGATCAACATATAAAATGAGGTAATTTGTTTTTGCTAAAATGGCTTATAATATGGGACGGAGGGAGTATTCAGAAGCGAATCATGTAATGGTCAACTGTTTTCTATGGACCAGTGTTGTGTAAAAATTATGGCCAATTGGCTAGTGATCAACTTTGATGTATCATGTATAGTTTTTGAAAATCACCTTCAAGATTGCTTGTTTTTTAACTTAATTTTATTCTCATTTACCTTTTTCATTTTGTGATAGTTCTTCTTAGAATTAATGAAAGTTCCAAGAGTGGAAAACAAGCTTAGAGTTTTCTGTTTTAAGATGCAATTCTCCTCCCAGGTCAGTAGACAAGCCAGCAATACTTTTGGTTATAAAACAATGATGTTTTCAACTTTTCATATCGTTTTGAAATTTAGCCGCCCTGGTGCACTTTGCTATTTATATGTAGGTTTCAGAACTCAAAAGGGACTTGAATATCGTAAATTCTGCATCCGAAGAGGTAAGTCATTTATGTTTTTCTTTTAAATATTCTGAGTTTAATTTTGATACACTATCAGTGTAAAATGTTTAACACTGTTAGCAAATCACAACCAATCATATGTCTGACTTTAGAAGGAGTGATAATTAAAGTCTAACGTTTTTATTGATTTGACTATGTATATGAATTAAATCCCTATTCTATTTTCCAAGTCAACATCCTTTTCTCTTCAGTTTTCATTGTTATGTGTATCAGATAAGGAATTCAGTCAAATTGAAAAGAATCATGCAGACTATTCTTTCTCTTGGCAATGCTTTGAATCATGGAACTGCAAGAGGTAAATTGAAGCGTTACCATTTGCTATTTCACTTTCATGAAGCATATGTTGATAGATTCAGGCCTTAGATTTTTTTTTGGAAATCTAACATGAACGTTTCGGCTAGTCTAAGTCATATAATTTATGTGCATCTTGTAGTTAGTATTCGACATTTACTTTTGCTCTTTGGATGACTAATATTTTATTGGAAAACAACGCCACATTAGTCTTAATTGCTTTTTTAATAGGTAATTTATATGATTACTGTAGGTTCTGCTGTTGGGTTCCGTTTGGATAGTCTTCTTAAACTCACTGATACACGAGCCCGAAACAACAAAATGACCCTCATGCATTATCTTTGTAAGGTAAACACTCATTATCCTTAAATTCCAATATGAAATGTTTCTGCATAAGAAATTTAGTTTCTCACAAGTAAAATTATTTTGTTTTCTTAATAACATCTTCATTTGGTAGTGTTGTATTCATTATTCGTTTCTGTGGTTGGTAGGTGCTTGCTGAAAAGCTTCCGGAACTTTTAGATTTCTCCAAAGACCTGGTCAACTTGGAGGGTGCAACCAAGGTATCTTTGTTTATTCTTCTGTTATATCATATGGTTCCTGTTTATTCTCATTTGGATTTTGGTGTATGCCGAGTTACAATCATGCATTTCCATACAGATACAATTGAAATATTTGGCAGAAGAAATGCAAGCTATTAGTAAAGGACTGGAGAAAGTAATTCAAGAATTGTCGGCATCAGAGAATGATGGACCTGTGTCAGAAATCTTCTGCCAGGTACAATCTATAGCAGCAGGTCATCTAAATTCTTCAATCAGATTGTACTGATCCAAACTTCAAAATTCTGATGAATTTGGATAAATATATGACTATGGAAGCTTGGCTTAGGCTATGTAAGCCGCATCCATCAGTCTCGTTGTCAATCTTGCTATTCTGAATATTATGAATTATATATATATATATGATTAACAGTTAACAATGATGTGAATTATGAATTATTCGAGGGGTAAAGTTACCCTTTTGTTATTAGCAACTTATGATCAATTATCTAGCGTTACCTTAAAATAATGTTATTTTCACTTGGGAATGTTCAGATTCTGAAAGAATTTCTTAGTGATGCTGAAGCTGAAGTGAGGGCTTTGGCTCAGCTTTATACCAATGTGGTATGGATTTTGGTTCTTTCCTCTTTAGCATAGTTTTGTGCTTGAATAGTGAATTCAAGATATGACAAAAGATGTGTCTGAAATTCTGAATCTGAATGCACCAGGGTAGAAACGCAGATGCATTAGCGTCATACTTCGGAGAAGATCCACAACGTTGCCCATTTGAACAAGGTAAATAGCTATTTTCGACCAGTCTATATTATCATTTGTCTTCCCCATTACGTCACATGTTTATTTTTATTTTTTGAAAGTAGTTTTGGAATTGGTTGTTGATCTCAATGAATTTGAATACGATTATTGCCTTAAGGGATACCAGTGTTGTTAATTGTTATTCCCTCTACATTATACTACCATGCAGAAGGGCACTAGCCTGTCTGCTTTTCTCGGTAAAAATAATGAATGGTACAAAATTTTACATGGTTATTTAAAAAAGTTCAGTTATATGATTGGATTATTGACAAAAAGGTAAATAAAATTGGTTAAACGAAGGGTAAAATTGAAAAGAAAAAAAGTTACACCAAAGTTTGATATCTCCTTTATATATAAATCTGTAGAGATGTATAGATTTAGCCATAAACGAGAGTTGGGAAAAAACGGCAAACTAATCTCATTTTCAAAATCTTATGATAAAGTTCAAATCACAATACTACCATATTGTATTGACATCTCTTAAAAAAACCTCATTGAGAAATTGAAGTGAAATTTTCTCTTTATAAAAATGCACTTAAGTGAAACCCTTCATAAGAAAATGGCAATTATGATCCAAAGAAATTCATTATTTGACATTAAAATCACCATAGAAACCTTTTTGGTTTTCTTATTTTTGCCTCCATCTATAGTTGTAGCTACTCTGATGAACTTTGTGAGGATGTTTGTCCGAGCACATGACGAAAATTGCAAGCAGATTGAATATGAAAAAAAGAAAGCAGACAAGGAAGCAGCAGAAAATGAAAAGTCGAAGCTAGCTAGAAATGAATCTGGACATATGATGAGGACCTCCATCAAGAGTGGTAATATTAAATAGTCATATTATTTTTACAAGGCCTCAAGCTTCTGAAAATTTTGCAACCGGTAAATTTTTTGTATTCAGCGATAGCGATGTAAATGCTGATCCTATGGTGTTTTTTTCCTACATAAGATAGAGTAGCCTTTAACTTTTATTTTGACTAGAACATTTAGAAGCACCAATGCTAAGAATTTTCAGTTTACACCCTTCTGCTACATGCACTGATGTAGAGAAATGATTTTGTAAATATCAAGGTTGATTAGAATACAACTTACTCATTTTACTGCGTTCCTTTTTTTGTCAGAAATTTCTCATTTAACAATTGCTTTATTTTGTTTATTTTCCTTTCATTCTGTGTTATGTAATCAAAATGAACAAACAATATTTAAAAACACAAGTACTTATCATCTTAGTGCTTATGTATAAACTATTTCTTGTACAAAACATAAAATAAAGTCAAATTATTTTCATGTAAGTTATAAGCTGTTTTCATTAGTTGTCGTGAGTTTATGGAAATAAGTTGAAAATAGCTTATGGACATGTCATTGGTTGTTTAATAAGCTCTCCAAGTGCTTATACAAAGAGATAAACTCAAATAAGGCAATCCAAACGTCGTAAGTAAATTTTCTTCACTTTCGTTGATACCAGCCTACAATATTACGAAACTACAATTTATCCTCATTATCCATATTTTGATACTATCTAAGTACTGAAATAAAACTCTTTACACTTGTGTTTTGGTTTTGAGTTTAGAGCAAGAACCATTCATCTCACTCTTCTGAAAGATTCAAATTGAGATTTAGACCTTGTCGCTTATGTTCTTGATGAGTGATGGTTTGAGCAACTGCTTCAGCTAATGCTGCAGTGAAGTCAGGATCTTTGATTAGGGAACTTGCATATTCTTCAATTTTAATGTGCCTTCCATAGCCAAACTGTTGCATGACATCCTCACAAAGCCTAGTTTTTGTGGCTTCTTTGTCATTCAGTGTTGTTGGTAATTTATTATTAGAGATTGATGAACCTTTAGGTGTGGATGAAGATGGTTTGAATGACTCATTAGGGACACCATGGTTGTGCTCTCCATCATATGTTGCAACAAGGATAGACCTATCATGTATGCATTTTTGCACCTAAAATTAGTAAATGAAGTAAGGTTAGAATCTCTTTAAACCACAATTTTTTTCATAGAATCATTCATAAAAATACACCATATAATAACCTTGTAAGCTTTCTTGAAATCATATACATAACCACATGAATTATGTAATAAATGAATTTTTAAATATGTTTATATAACATATACCTTCTTTTTTGCGGGGCAACTAGGAGCCATGGAACACCTAAAGTAAGCTCTAGGAGAAGCATTGTCTTTGGTAACCTTTTGTCCATACTTCCTCCATTGATAGCCATCTTTTATTATCTGTATATATCCACAAAAGAAAATTTGCATAAACAGACCAAGTTTAAGATTTGTCTCTTTAAAGTGAACAATTTACTTCAGAGAATAAGAGAAATAATTTCAGTTGTTGATGGTAAACAATCAATAATTGACATTTGTAAAAAAAATAAAAAAATCAATAATTGATATTAAAAAATGTAATTTGAGACCAATTTTTTTTTGGTCTAGAAATGTAAGTTTACTAGTAGTGTATTAAAAATTAATTGATTATTTTTGTCATTGAGTGATATGATTTTATGTATTCTTTAAAGTCATTTGCTTAAATTTTGTGATAATTTGAGATTAATTAATTAATTTGATACACAACAAATTAGTGATAATGAAGCATACCAAACTTTCATCATTAGGTTGAGTTCGTACAAAGAATTGTAGTGGCTTTTGTGCTGTGGGAAACTCTAGTCTTGCTCTTTTGCTTGAATCAAGGTTAGGTATTGACCCAATTTGATGATTTGAACTTATGATTCCCCTATGTTCTTCCTTGTTGATCTCTTGAAGATGGGATTCAAGCTTTGTACACTTTATACTCATAACTTCAAGCATGAATCTTAGAGTATTGTTCTCCTCTCTCACTTGTTGTAACTCTAATTCAAGAGTTTCCACCTTAACACATCAAAATTGTTAATTAATTATTAGCTGCATGCATGTGTTCCTAATAAGCAAACTTAAAAGATGTAAGTAAAAAAATAAAAATAAAAAAGATGTTCGTTAGAATGAGATGTTCCTACTAAGTATAATAAGAAACAAGCAATTAGTTACCTTTTCATCCATTCTAATAGCCATTTGAAGTTAAACCTTTAATAAGAGATGAAAGGAATTTCTCTTATTATATTGGTTACACATAAGGTGATAAGCTAATAAAAATAACATATGATGGAAGACTCTTATTCATATATAAAATAAAATTTAATTAAATTTAGAATATGCTAATTGAATAGGGTGGTTGAAGAGTTATAGATGAAAGAAAATATGATTCCAATTTTTTTTGAATCACATGAAAAAAATGATGTGTCTATCCCGTGTAGTGTAGGGTCTTTTTTTGCTTTTTTCTGAATTTGTGTAGGGTCTTTCTCTTAGTTAGTAAGTACTAGTTCGTAGTATATTGTTCAATTCAAACCCACGTGTTAGAAAAATCAAATGATGGGATGTATATATATAATACAAACAAAGAATTTTGATATATTAATGCTTTGAAAAATGTCACTATGTGCCAATAGTTTATAGTTTTATTTATTTGGAATTATATATAACGTAAGGTTTATGATCTCATCTTGATGACATAAGGTAATTGGTTGAACACTTTTTCCGTTTGAAAAGAAAGTTTTCTTTTGATTTTCCATGATAATGTCCCCAACGTGTTTCTTGGGTTCAAAGATAATTAATACTAATACTACTACACTCCAACAAGTCTTTGTTTTGGCATCATTAGATAGTGATTTATACACCAAAAAAAATCATTTAGATAATGATCCCATACACATACTAGTACTATACTCCTATATAAAAACAAAATTAAAAATGCTTCTAATGATAATGTTAATGTTAATGTCATCAACTATCTCTAGTGCAACTTGATTTAATTTAATGCCTTTGATACGTGTGAGGAGATGATTTGTTTTTTAATTTTTAGGCAGATATGAGTTGAATTTTAGGTATGAAGACTGATGATACATTCATCGAATTGGCATAAATTGACAACAAGACAAGATCCCAATCCTTTGGGACAAAGTTGAGGTTCCTTTCATGAATTTGAAAATATGTTGTGGTTGACCACTTCATACTTTTCATTTAATAAAAGAAAATTGTTAAACAATGACAATATAAGACAGTAAATTATTTAAAAATATTTATCGTAAGAAAATTAATTAATGCTTCTATATAATATTAAAAAGTGTGAATTAAGTATCTCTCTTCTTGCAATTACATAGAGACTAATCAGTCAATCAAGCTGGTTAGACTTTAACGGACGTCAAAATTCGGCCTCAAAAGATTTAACACACTTATATTCAAACAAAATCTTAAAAATGACTTGTATTAGGTACCCTTTTACAATTTGATTTAGTCATATATGGTGATGACCATAGGTAGTGGAGATGGTACGATAGGCTGCGCAGGTGAGTAAAGACTCTAAAGAAAGTCTTTGTTTACACTTAAAAATCATTAGTCTTTGAATGTGAAAGTCATTCTCTAGGAAGCCCTCGTAGCCTCACATAATTAAGTGCTTACTAAAGTAGAATACAGTCCTTAGACGTAACTCAATACTAGAACTTTGGTATCATTCCAACCCATTGCAATATAATTATTATAATAACAACGGGAGGAAAAAATAGGAGCTAACGTGTTTGTTAATTAGTTTATTTTATTTTATTGTGTTTTGTTTTGAGATGATTTATTTATTGTGTTTTGTTGTTGTATATATGAGATTGTATAATATTTACTTTATTTTAATTTAATTCATTTGTTTCAATTTTATATTATTTATATTATTTCAACTTATCCAAATTTAGGTTTCAATATTCATTCCTAAAATAAATAAAAAAAGTTTCAATATCCATGATGAATTTTAAAAAGAATTTTGTTATTGGTGACAAATTTGTATAGAAAAAAGTTACAAGTAAATTTGCAGTTAGTTTTGAAGTTCTTTTAATTATGATGTGTATTCAATTTATTTTGAAGAGAACTCGGTTCTTTATTAAGAAATTTGTTCAAAAAAGGCTTGACCAAAATTTCTTTTTATTTGTAGTTAACTATGTAGTTTTTTTTTATACAATGATATAGATGGTACATGGTGATTTTTTTTATGAAGAATAGATGGTGATGATGATATAGATAATGTAGATTTAAACTAAAATAGAATTGGATTGTTAAAGGTAAATTTGTCAAAAAAAATCTGAAGGAAATTAGTAGTATGTAATGGTTAAATTTGAAGTTACTTTAAGGATTTAGAGTGTTTATATAATGATATTTTTGCATCGGTATAACTTAAACTTAATATGTAGTGGTTGAAGTTTGAACTTAAGATTTCTCACTTATTTATTTTAGAGGTGAAATTATAGCTATTAAACTACTTGATAAAAAAAGAAAAAGAAATCAAATGAGGTGAAACTATAGCCATTAAACCACTTGATAAAAAGAAAAAAAATCAAATTTAAGTTTAGATAATTAGAGGTGATTACAATAGTCACACACCTTGTTCACGAACCACTTATGCTAAACTAGGCGGTACTTTATATAATTAAATGTTGGTATCATTATTTTTTATATTTTTATGATTGACCATTAGTTTGTAGAACTAATATTATGAATGCAAATGTTCTCATGAACATAACTCAATTAGTAAGAACAGTGTAATATACATGAGTCAAAGTTTGAATTAAAAAAATTCTACTTATTTACTTTAAGGATTGAGGTTTTAACCACCGTGCTACATGACACATAGAAAAAAGAAGCAAAAGTTAAATTTTAATGAAAGAAAGTATTTATGATATGAGGAAAACAATTAAAATACAACAAATATGATAATGTTATGATAGGACAATGTTATGAAACTATTAGAATAAGAATACAATTAAAATACATCAAATATGATAATGGTATTACATTATTTCTTGGAAAAGATAACCTTTTAAAAAAACAAGATTAAATAGGATAATATTAAGAATGAATTTCCCACTTACAAAAAAAAGATTAAATAGGATAATGTTTTCTTAGAAAAGATGGCTTTTTAAAAATACAAGTTTAAATAGGATAACGTATGAAACTATTAGAATAAGAATAACAAGAACAAGATTAAAGGAAGAAGAGAGAATAGAGAGAAGAAATATGATTATATTATTTTCTCGTGATATGCAATTATGTTATATGTGGTCTCTATTTATAGAGAAGTATAATGATATGACTTAAGAGTTAAGTACGTAAGAGATAAATATAAACATGTGTGACTTAGAGGATAAGTAATGTGGTGTCACTTAAGAGATAAATACAAGGGTTTGTGGACATATCTATTTATTATATTTACAACACTCTCCCTTGGATGTCTATCGAGAATATGTCTCGTTAAAATCTTACTAGAGAAAAACCCAATGGGAAAAAATTTATAGTAAAGGAAAAAAGTAAAACATCCTTTTGTGTCATAATATGTCTCATTAAAAACCTTACCTGAAAAACCCATTAGGATAAAACCATGGCTAAGGAAAAAAGATTGCAGAAAACATTCTTGTCTCCCCCTCATAAAGACGATTATATATGAGATAAAGAAGTTCAAATATCTTTTATATTAGTTACTAAAAATCTTTACTTGGCGGTGACTCTGTGGAAAGATATGCTATATCTCCATACTCTTCTCCAAATTAGCAGCTCTTGAGATATTATCTTCATATTGAGTAGTTGAAAGAACCTCTTTTTAAAATTAGAAAACCGTAATTTTCTTGTATGTGTAAAATCATAATCCTTAATAAAGAGCATTCTCCACTTCCTTGATGTGGTGTTAGCAATTTTAAACGATTGGGTGATATTGTTCTTTCTCTAATGTACAAATTGTATGTTTGACTTTGCTGCAATATTTGTATTTACTAATATTGACAAAAATAAAATACCGCAATATATATAATAAGCAAAATACATTAGTGTCCTCATTTGACCAATTTAAACTATTCATAATTTTCTTGAGGACATGATTTTTACTTACATCAATTGACATCACAATCATTCTAGTACATAATCAACTAGATTTGTCCATATCAACATTTACCTAACAAATGTTAAAATCTCTTCGTGAGTTCTAATAATATTTATATCATTATCATAAAATTGATTATAACAAATTCAATTCAAATCCTTAAAATGGACAAATGGTGTCATATTTCCAATAGTTTTGATAGTGTGTCTCACTCAAATGAAATCCTTCAAGGAGTTTCATATAATCACCACTATCAAGTGATCCATACAAATATATTGTAACACATCTTTCATATAATATGAGTCTTTCATGTGCTATTAAACTTAATCAAGTATGAAAAAGTTCTTGAATTCACTTTAGGTGAATATGTCTTTTAAAATGAATTAGTAGACATTTATCAATTCACTTTCAGTGAACATATCAAACTCTATATATATGTATTTTACCCTTCTAATTCCCTTTTCGCGCAAAAAATCATGCATATCCATTTAATTTCACACCTTCAAATGTGTGAACTACAAGTTCAAACAAAGTCTGCTTTATGAAGCGAGTTTGATTTCACTAGAATTGTCTCTTTTTCATTTGTAAATATTTTCATTATCAATAACTTTAATAGAATTTAACTCATGATCCTCATTATTACTTATCATATACAGCGGTATATTATATGCAAAAACACGTCAACGTTGACTTCATTTCGTCTTCATCTCATTCAATTGAGATCTTTCATTCATGACATAATTTATCAATATTTCATAAGTTTCAGGTTACCTGATTAGTTCTTCTAGAACTGAAAAATCAATTATATCAGAAAACTCTTTTAGAGTTTCTATATTCTCGTTTGGGTTATCTTTCCTTTAAACTCCTTTTCTTATTCAAGGCTTTTTATATTTGGAACTGATTGATCTATCATGCTTCAAGCATGATTGAGACTCATTTGCAGTATTAGATTATCCTACACGGACATCTATTTCGTATGGAGCATTAGCAACTGATATTTTATTTGTTTACCATTGCAAATGAGTTATATCTTGAAGATCAAGACGAGACAATAATATTTCCTTTCAAATAATTTATTTGAACTTTAGGTTCACATTTTCAACTGCTTATTATCTCCTCTTAATATTGAGAAAAACTAATCCATCATTTGATAATCAGCCAAAAGGGGTGTAAGAAAGTTGGCTCACTACAATTAATGATAGATGGAGATTCATATCAAATATATTTTCCCATTATTCTTTCAAGATTTATCTTAGTACATTATATTTGAGCAATTGTGATATACACAACACATCCAAAATCCACTTAGATGAGAAATATTAGGTTGTTAACCAAATATCAATGATAGATTAAGGGGAGGATTTATATATAGTAATGTGTTGGCTTGCTGCAAACCAATTTCTCAACATACAATATTATTGATTCCCAAAATAGAGTTTATAAGATATGGTCTCATAACCAAACTAGAATTTATAAGGTATGATCTCATAAGTATCAATCATATAATTAAATTTAAACGTCTAAAGAATGGATCTTCAAGTCCATTTTTTATGAGCATATGCTGGTGCTACCAATTGTTCAATATCACTTTCAATTGACAAATGATACTTATCAAATGTTTTCTAAAAAGTTTAGAAAATAAACTCTTAGTCAAATTTGTTACATAATAATCTTACAAACTTCTCGTTGTGAATATACATGTGATCATTTAGTTGATGCATTGATTCAAATC
>Ga0099826_10000222_pt1 | contig 24745 bp, 13 predicted proteins | sample Mtrugardesep15_FD_76830 | JGI IMG/M metagenome (GOLD analysis project Ga0099826, IMG submission 76830) | Root nodule microbial communities of legume samples collected from California, USA - M. trunc garden sep15 | ecosystem: Host-associated > Plants > Roots > Nodule | place: USA: California... | reverse complement strand
TTTAATGAGGGTAATTTTGTAAAATTGTACTATAAAACAGACACATTAACTACACCAACAACATTTCTTAAGAAATGTGAAAAAAGCAATAGGTGGTTATATTAAGGGACGGAGGGAGTAACATTGACAAATAAAGGTGTATCTTTTCTCTTTCCTCTTTAGCCATTTCTTACATTGGTTAAGTGACACACCCTCATTGGTCAATGTTATATAACATTGGTTATCTCTTGTGTTAACTAAAGGTTGAAACGTATGAATTCCAAAAATTTGGTCAAATAATAAAAAGATACTCCTATAAAATATATTTAAATTTGGATGTTTCAGGTTCGAGTTCCACTATTATTTTAGAAAAATTGTAAGGAAATTGTTCATCTCACTTATCAAATTGCATGTTTGGCTTTCTAATGACAGTTAATTACAGTGTGCACTTTTAAGATCGGTTAAATCGACTTAAAAAATGACTGACCTGAAGTGTCTAACAACATCTAACTTTCGTTGAAGTATATCTTTTAGTCATTTCAAAAGTATGACTAGCAATTTTGACTATTTTACTTGGATTTTTTTTATTATTCAAACTATGTTAGTAAGTTACTAATTTCCTTGGTTGCTTTCATTTTCCACACTTTGAGAAAGATAGTGAATGTGCTAATTGACTGGTTAATTATGGGGCTGAAAAACATCGACACTTTGAAGATATGGACATTTCTTCCTATACAGCTAAATTCTATCTTGTTCGCGAACTCGTCTGCAATTTTTAGACACCGAGTTGCTTAGTTTTTTTTCTTTCTGTTTTGTTATCCTTCTAATAAAAAAAGTTACCAATTATATAAAAAAATTATCAATTAGAAGAATCTATTTCCGCAGCCCTAAAGCTAAGAAAGAAATTAAAAAACGAATATTTGTTCCAGACGGTTTGAACTTTGAACCCGAGTTATTTATTGTTAGACTCAATATTTCTATTGCACCTCTCAATGTGTTATTTATTGTTAGACTCAATATTTCCATTGCACCTCTCAATGCAAAATGATACTTGTATTTTAATGGAACACCTCTCATTTAATTTAATAGAGGAACGAGTGCATTTTCATAGCCAAAAAAATAAAAAACCAAGTACATTCAACAATTCCAAATAAACAATGATCAACTACCGAATTCTTCAAACAATCATGTATTTTAATGGAACACCATTGATCAAATTTATGTTATAATATGAAATGAGCAAACCTTACTGTGTCTGTGTCAGCATGACAGCATCTTGTGCTTGACGAACTTGTTTATTGAGCCATATCAATTATTTTAGTTTTTTATTCATGTTTTGGATGTGACAAACGAAATGTAACCAGAAAAACTAAAAAAGAATTATCAAGTGGATTGTAATCTTGCTCTATTATATTTTTCTTTATAAACTCTTGATTAATTAACTGACATTTTGGTCAACCCCTGCAAGAGGAGGATCGATCAAAACAAAGGGGGAAAAAAAATGCTTGCATGCATGATGCATGTGCTTAGTTTATAGTAATCAATATAAGTGGTGTCTTGTTTATGACGTTTATGTGAAGTTACCACCTATTATTATTGTTTTAATTATTTCCAGCAAATTGCTGGACACAAACATGGTCGTGTATTTATTTATTTATTTTATTGCATGGTAAATTTTAATTATTGTGTTTATTATACACAGAAAAGTGATAGTTTACAGAATAAATGGACTGTTTTCTTAAAATTATATAGAAAAATGTCTGATCAAATTTTATAGTTTTTTTTCTTTCTTTTCCATACAATCAAATTTTATTGTATATTTTATGGTGATTGAAGTTCTTTTTACATTATGATATATAAATTATTACTATATATTAGTACTGTGACTTGGCGATTGAAGCCATGACTTTTGATTCATCCAAAAAATAAAAAATAATCCATGACTTTTGATGAGTTTCTGATATGCAATCTAATGATTTCATAAGCAAGGTAAAAGACAAACGCACCTTAATGTCGTGTGTATGGATTTATTTAATTAATGATTATGTATCTCCATCGAGAGTTAAAAGTGAGGTGAGACATCTTTCCATTTTAAGAATAAATCACTAATATCAGACATTAACTTTAATAATTAAACAATTAAATTGTTTGCCAAAGTAATCTAAATTGCATAAGGAATGCTATATCATGAAACCAACTTAATCCTACGGTCTAACTTTACTTGCTAATTAATGGCTGTCATGTTTTCCCTAATTTCCACAAACATACGAGAAAGATAAGCTTTTTTAATTTAAACACAATTGAGACATTTGGTTACAATCTAAACCACTTGGGTTGGTCTGGTAATATTGGCTCAAGACCTTAGAGTATATTCATCTTAAAGTTTTAATTCGATTCTCTTTACTGTCAATTTTAATAGACTAATATAACTTATTCAAGAAAGAAAAAAAAGAGTAAACCCTCATTTGGGTCCTTGAAAGTATACCTCGCTATCAGCCACATCCCTGGATCAATGAAACGCACCAAAGTCTCTTCTGTTAGTCATTCCCATCCAAAACGTTAACTGATCGTTAACTGTGCTGATCTGGCCATTTTTCTTGTCATCTCAGCTGCAATGAAGGCTTTCCACGCAGTCAAGGACTAAATTGGAGGGTGAATAGCAAGATTACAACAATCATTTTTCGTCCCTCCTTTATTATCAACCTTTTTCATCTTCATATCTCCCTCATCTCCATTTCTCCTACTTTGAAGAAACAACACTCTGTTCCCAATTTCAAACCCTAAAACCACTTCCCAATTTCTCTTCATTGATTTTCGAATTCCTTACCCAAATTGAGATTGAACATGATGAGAGGTGGGGCAGGAGGTGGGGCGATGCACATACAACAACAATAGCAGCAAATCACCCTCTGGTTCATGGAGCATGTCATCTTCTACAAGAATAGATACAAATCGATCCACAATTCCCGTACCTGATGGTGTTTCTTGTAAAATGACCAATCTTTATCTTTTACTTACGTTGAGAATTATTGTGTACCTGAGGATGTTTCTTGTAAAATGATACAAGCATTTCGTATCTACTAAGAAGAATTTATAAAGGTTTAGCATTGAAAGGGTTTTTTGTAATCAAAGAATTTTTGTGAAAAATGAAAGGGTGAAAGAAAATTGTACGATGTTTAAGAAGGAGAACAAATAAACAAGACTAGAATAACTCTTATTTTGTGAATCTCTGAAATTTGAATCATTTATTTGTGGCCAAAAGAAAAAGATATGTGAGTAGCTTATTCACTTTGTGACAATTTGGGGTTTTTTAAATCTTTCTTTGGTTATAGAATTTTGGGTAAATTTATAAATTTTTAAGTTAATGATGATTTTGAGTTGTTGGGTTGTGGATTTTGAGTTGGAGATGAAGATGAAAATAAGGAGGATGAATCAATTCTGATTTTGATTTTTTGGGTTATTTGTGTGAATATGAAAATTTCTGGGCAGAGATGTTGGACAAAATGAGTTTATGAGTTGTGTTGGAGAAGAAGAAGAAATTGGAGGTGTTGGAGAAGATGAAGGCAAGAACATATTTCTGATCATTTTGGTCCCTCGTCTACGTCGAATGCCAATACAACAGCTGAGGTGGCATGTGTAACAGACACATCAGCACCGTTAACATCAAGTTAACGTTTTGGATGTATTTGACTAACAAATCAAACAATAGGGGAGTTTTTGGTACATTAAATTGATTCAAGGACGAGCCAAATAGCGAATGACACTTTCAGAGACCCAAATTAGAGTTTACTAAAAAAACTAATCTAATTGTTCATCTCTTTCAAAATAAAAAAGTGTTATCACTTGAGTTACGTGTAAGTGTTCAACTACATGTTTAGATGTTAAGGAAGTAAACTGAGGGACTAAAATTTTGTAAAAATGGTTTAAGAGATTAATATTTTAATCAAACCTTATTTATGTATGTGAGGTCTGATAGTAATTTCTTATGTTTAGCTCAAAGTTAAAAGTTTTTTTTAGCATGGTAACAATTTTCAACAATGATTAAATGTACTCCTTGAGTGTGACATGTAGGCATTTATATTGTGTCACATGTGTGTTTACCATGTGATATTACTTGATATAGTTTGTTATGATTGACAAAAATTTTAACATAGAAAGAATCTGGAATTCGAAGAAGAGTACTTAGAGCATCCACAATGGAGACACTCAATCATGAGGTCTTAAACAGGTCCCACATGAACACATCACTTTTTTATAATTTTTTAATAATAGTATCTAATAGGTACTCAATCACTCCAATAGAGATCCTCTAACAAAAAGTCTAAATGGGTCTCACCAATTATTCTTTATCATTCATATTTCAACAAAAGTAACAAAAGCAACTCAACAATAATTATTTTATCAAAAAGTAGTGTGAGACCCACTTAAGAATGAGGTCTTAAGTTAGACCCTGGGTCTTAAGAGACCCCTAAATTTTTTTTCCACAATGGGGGTACCTATTAGATACCGAGTCTTAAATGGTTAATAATTCACCATTGTGGATGGTCTTACTATTCAGTATTCAGGATTATGTATGGGTGAGGGTGCGACTTTTTCCCATAATTTCTCCTTTGTTGTTTGCTTACATGCCTTTTGAGTGAGCCTTCTATTATAGTCCCATTTGGATTTGAAAACTACTCCTCCCATCCAAAATTGCTCACTCCCATACAAACTGATAAAAATACCCCCACATGATTTAAGTCACAAGAGCATTATACAACATGCATGACTTAACTTACGCTGGATTACAACTTTAATGAGTTAGCTCATGCTGAAAGTATCGAGTGTGACTTAAGTCACGCATGTGTACTTTTGACTTTTAACGTGGGAGTGAGCAAAACTTAATGGAAGAAGAGCAATTTTCTTTGGATCTAAGTTGGCAAATTGGGATTCGGACCTAATCCTTAGAGCCGACCTAAGAGTAAAGCAACTGAAGCCCTCACTTTAGGTCCCCCAACAAAAAATTATTTTTCATTAGATTTTACAAGCAAAAATGTCTCATATTCTAATAAAAAAAGGCCTCATATATTCAACCTTGTTTTAGGCCCCACTTATTTTTAAAAATTATTAGGTCGGCCCTGCTAATCCTCGTAACAAGCCTATAAGAGTTATAATAACTTGAATAAATGTTTCTTTTTTTTTTTTTCTTCCAAATAATAACAACAATAACAGGTTGACTTCAAATATAATTTTTTCAAAGTCAATATGATTATTAAAATGTTTACACTATGAGAAAACTAGAATTTTCAGACCAATTTTTTCTAAAAAAAATATTGAGATTTCTGAACAACCTTTTCCTCGAAACGCAAATAGATATGACTAGCGCAATTTGCAACAATGCATTTAACTAGCCATTTTCCGAAGAACTTCTCGTGGAATTGGCCCATTGAAACACAACTTTCATTTTACGAGACTGTTTGTGAGGTAATTTTCGAGGAACAAGTCCTTGGTTGGTAAGGTGGTTCTAATCAATTCATTATTGGGGGCAATTTCTTTATCCTATGTTATTCATCAAGATGCCAAAGTGTGTTGGGAAAACCATTTTGGGTATCCAAAGACGCTTCTTCTGCTTTGTTTTTCTAGGAAGGGGGCTTTAGAGAGGATGTAGTAACTAATTGGTACATCTTGATAGCAGGGCCGTATCTTTGACAGGGCGAAGAGGGCGACCGCCCTAAGCCCTACAAAATAAGTATGAAATTTGGGCCCCAATTTTTTTAGGGGTTTATTAGGCCCTAAAAAAATTGCTTAGTTTTTTGTATCAAGTTTGATGTTTATATATATTTATTAGTTAGAACCCAAATTGTAGCCTTAGGCCACCGAAATCTCAGAAACAACCCTGCTTGATAGGTCAAATATGACTTTATTTTGGTGGAGAGACTTGTATGGGGTGAGTTGGGAGAGAAAACATGCGACCAATTAGTTTCATTCTAGTTTGTGTAAAAAAAATGTAGAATTGGTGTAGTACACTTTTCTGGCATGATAAAAATCTTTTGGATAATTAAAAAATAAAAAAATATCCATACATGTTAACAAGTTTTTCGTTAGGGTGCACAAAACCCCCTTATTAGAATCAAGAGGTTAAAAATAACTAAAAAAGAACGCTAACAAACACATTCTAATATATTCTTTGTAATTGATTAAAATTTAAATGGATTTCACTATATTATGTAGACCCCACATAAATTTAATGAGATTTATTTAAAATCCAACTAATTAAAATAATTTGTTGAAAAAAGTGTGTTAAAATATATGTTATGCATCGATCATCACCAGGCTTTTGATATGGAAACAAGAATATCTTCTTTTATGAAATGGTTAGAAAGAATAGATAGAACCAATTTAAAGCAAAAGACTCAAATTACCCTCAGCTTTAACAACACAACTACTCTATCCGACAACCAACCCCACCACTGAAAAATGAAAAAGAAAATATAAAACATTTGCATGTCTTCGAGGCTTCAAATGAATTGATGTCTAGAAAAAGGACTTTGGTTTAATGTGTGTAATGGGGCCACACTTTTACATTGCATTAGTGTGGTCTCCACGTACATTAAGGTATAATCAAGTGCTTTAGACTATGATCCAAACTTTATTTTTATTCAAAGGAAGGATTAGACTTTTTAGAGGAACTCAATTTATTGACAAATGAAGATAATGATCGAGGGGTGTTCTTTATCTTGTTATGATAAGACTTTCTATTTTCATGTTTGTGTTTCTTATCCCCACACTCTTTTTCATTTTTTGACTTATGTTCAACATTCAATGATCTCCAATTCTAGCTACAAACCTTATTTCTGATTGATGGATACCTATCATCACTTAATGTCTTTCCTTTATGGATTAATAACGCACTATAGTATAAAGATTACTAAGAGTAATATTAACCATTACTGTAATACACTTTTTAATCCCTAAAAAAAAATATAATGCATTTTTTTAATAACTATTGATAAATATTTGCTCAAAAAAAACTATTGATAAATATATAATTTTGGGCTTTCACATATTCTCTTTATTAGATGTAATCTTATTCATATATAGTCTAACATTAAATGTGAACTTATCTCTAAGACGAGTTATGAATAATTAAATTGATGATTGATATTAAAGAGTTTACCATAATCTATCATAAATTAGACTATACGTCGTTGTCGAGTAGTGTGATCTATTCCTAACCCTAAGGTCAAATACTAATTTACAATTATGAAGATTTTTAGTAGTAAATTGTTATTTACTAAAAAGTAGACTGTTGTTTATTTTGAAGGTGTTAAAATTGATTCTAGATGTTTAGAATTAATTTTGACATGTTAAGTTGTTTTTAAGTAAAATTCATTTTGCATCTAAAATTGATTCAACTTAAAACTAAATTTACAATTTTTTTGCTTAATTAATTTTAGACTTAAATTTATTGTTCAAATTGTTTTTACATAAATGTTTCCAAGCATACACTACACAAACTTGTTTTTGATTATTTAAACAATTCATTCAAAATTAATTATTATCACCGCAAAATCAAAGATACACTTAACCATTTAGAGATTTTATTGATGGGATATTGAAGTTTGACAAGAATGGAACCGGGTCAAAGAGGGTTCATGAAAGTAGGAAACTGGCCTTTGTAACTTTCTTTTTGGTTGTACACGTTTGTCTCTTTTTGAACTTTGGGAAGCTATTTACTAGTCCTTATAGACCACCATCATTCTTGAGCCATTTATAGTTTCATATTGGATCTCTGGTATTTTATCAATTTCTTGTTCCAATAATAGATAGAATTCTGCTCTCCTCTCTGCACTTTTCGTTCGCACCCAGTCAAACTGACTAAAATACATTTGCGTTAGTTAACTAACGCAAGTGTAAAACTATGCGTTAGTTAACTAATGTTGCGTTAGTTAAGATGCACATGTGTAAAATACTACGTAAGTTAACTGACGCATAGTGTTAACACATGCGTGAGTAAACTCACGCTCTAGTGATATATCAGTGCATCATTACTGATAAGCATTCAATGCAAAGTGTGTCACTAATGATCTGTAATCTTTACACGCTCATAATTGAACCGGATTACGCCAGTTTAACAAGATTATCGGATAATACGACATAATCGATCAAAATTACACAAAAACGTCGTTTTTCTTACAATCACATATAACGATCCAAATTTCACAAATTTGTCGGTAATGACCCGTAATCACTTAAACACATTTAATGACACGTAAACGATCGAAATTACACAAATTTGTCCATAAATTTCTAAAATTACATAATCTCACATAAACGGTCAAAATGACTCAAATTCATCGTTAAATTACATAAACACAAATTCATTAAAAATCAACAATACAGACATAAATTCATAACTATTTCATTTCATATATTTATATAATATATAATTTTAGTTAACTATGCGTTACTTAACTCACGTTGTGTGAGTTAAGTTGCGCAACATTACTTAACTAGCGCAGGAGTATTTTGAATATGGCTGCAGGGCGCGAGTGTTTTGTGCGGGGGAAAAGCAGAATTCTAATAGATATTATCCTTTTTTTTATATAGAGATATAAACACAAACATGTCGATGCGACAACGAGGACAAAAAATTAAGAAAATAAATTAATTGAATATATTTGCACGTGTCATATGTCAGACACTAATACATGTTGGATATCGACACATGTTGCAATTGAACACAACTTTCATCTAAAGTGTCAATGTTTTAAAGGATATGATCCATAAATATTATCATACAATGAATGACTGATCCAAATGATCATCTAAATTGTGAAGGTCGATCTTTTTCTATTTTTTTTTTAAATTAATAAAGGTGAGGCCTAAATTGTCCTTCGAAAAAATTTGGACAATCAACTCAATACCAATCAAAACTAGTGATATATAACAGTTCACAGATATATATAATTGAAATACACTAGCGAAGATAAGTCCCTCTGTCAACTTATTTCTTAAGAGTGAATGAATCATGAGTGATATATATGCCATCCTCACAACCACACTATAGGGATTAAATGCGACACATAAGCTAATAGTATGTTTGGAAACATAGTGATATATATGGAGTTGAATACATGTTTACCAACTTCTCCCAAATGCAACTTTTGTACAAACATGAGTTATGACCGTGGAAAAATTGTTTTCCAAACACATGCTCATTGTCCAATTCACAGCATCTTGACCGAGTCGTGTTACAATTTGAGTTATATATTTGTGAATTAATAAAATTCATGGACTAAATTAAAAAGTATAGAAACAATTTGGTCACTTAATATCATTGCATTTGTTTTAGAATAACAAACGAGTTAACGAAGTCATTTAGTTTGAACTAAAAGTTAAAATGTGAAGATTTAGAGTATAAGTTTTGACAATGAAAAAAAACTAACATAACAAGTAACATATTGATTTCTTATAAAAAAAAAATTAATATACTAATATTTGTCATTAAAAAAACGAGTAAACAACACAATCGATTTAAAAAATATTTGATTTGCGTAATAGTAACTAAAAAGTATAAGTTTATGAATATTTAATCTTATATTTTACAACTCTTTGCATTTCTTATTTTAACAATTATTTTGTTAACTTGTTATTGATGTAAAGTATTTATTGATTTCATCAATGACTAATCTCTATTTAAAATTTTGGTTAAACATTTAGTGTAAGATCTTCTCTTTTAATCATATTTTTCATCTACAAGACTCAAAACTAAACGATTACTCGGATCCAAATTTCAGTATACTCAAGCAACATAATCTTAATACATTATATTGATTTATGATGTAATATCCTAATTTTAATATTATTTTAAATAAAAACTGCTATTTTGAAAAAGTGCCACCCAAGAATAAACAATAGTAACCCATTTTTTTATATGAAAAACTTAAAAACATCTTAGAGGAAAAATATCATTATGCAAAGTCATAGTAAATCATAAAATTTATTAAGTTAATAATAAAATATAGGTATGGTTAACAAATCATGTAATTCTAGATTTCTATTCAAACTTTAACAGTTTTTTTAAGTGGGAAAGGAGAATTATTACTAACAGTGTCACTAATAGTAATTTTATAATTGTCTTATCCTCTTAAAAGAGATTTGAATCATGAGTGAAACTTTTAACACGGAGCTGACATCTCTTAAACAATTCAAAGTACAATATTTGTTAATAGGATACCGAATCCTCTGTCTCAAACTATGTTGTATTATTAAATAAAATTATTTTGAAGGTCTAATTTATCTTGTTTCTAACTTTAATAAAAAAAATTACCCCAAATTTATCAAAAATTTACAATCAATCATTTTTAATATTGTTTTTTTTAAGGAAACATGCTTATAGCATTTCATTAATAATAAGAGGTTCAATACAAGTGGGTGTATCATAATAAATGGCAGGACTAGCTAAAGACGTGGCTTCTCGCGCAAGAGCGTGGGCAACCTCGTTGGCTTGTCGCCTAACAAACTCCACCCTAGAGTTAGAAAAGAAATTATAGAACAGAGAACGACAAGAAGTACTAATACAACGAAATTCAGACAAGTCGTTCCTGATGGAAAGGAAAGCATCCGCTGTTAATTTAGAGTTCGTTTCAAAGTTTACGTTGTCAAGCTGCAGATCAATTAACCATTGCAAAGTAGAGTGCAACCCTAACGTTTCTCCTACATCCACTGAAACAGTACAAGGGAAAGTAATAGTCTTAGGCAGAACAAAAGTACCTTCCGAGTCACGAACACAAATGCCAATACCTGTGCGGTTACGGTGAGAAGAGAAAGCCGCGTCGATATTACATTTATACCTTCCTGGTGTAGGGGGCTGCCACCGAGGTCTATGTTGGGACAAGGTGGAAGTCCTTGTAGTCACGACCATAGTGTGCTGAGAAGGCGAAAGAGACGTACTTGTATCCGGAGTGTTTGCCAAAAGACAATCCTCAACCATGTTCTTAGCACGTTCTACAACCACATAACTGTTTCTATGACATCATCCCAAATTTTGAGGTTGCGGGGTTTCCATATACTCCATATGACTATTGACAGACGTTGTGATAACTCAACAGACAGAGTTTCTAATAGAGAGAAGAGAACATCAGTGGCAGAAGCAGTATGAGTGAGGGCATGTTGCACAACCCCAAAGACCGGTCCTATTCCACACTTAGATAACAAAAGGACAATTGAAGAAAACATGCAAAAGATCTTCATGGTTAGAGTCACAACTAGCACAGTTTGTGGGACAAACAACACCTTTATCCAATAAACGGACACAGGTCGGTAAACAACCGCGACACATACGCCAGAGTAAATTCTTAACTTTCGGTGGAACTTTTAGATTCCAAATACCAGACCAATACCCTGGCACCATAGATGAGAGGAATCAATTAAATCCGTTACACACAGCTTGTAAGCACTACATACAAAATAGCGTTCGTGCCTTTCCGCTTTCCAAATAATTCTATCTTCCTCAACCTGAGAAATAAGTGGCGTGTGAAGTATTTTATTTGCAATTTCCGCACTAAAAACCTGTTTAACCAGCTGTTCGCTCCAACTTTTATCATACAAATTCATAAGACTATTGATATTAAAATTATGAAGCAAGTGAGCACCTGGAGTGTCACTTCCAACGAGTTCCCCATTTGGCAGCCATGGTTCGTTAAGAATGGAAATATTCGCACCTGTGCCTATACTCCATTTCGCTCCCCCACGCACTATAAATCTAGCACGCATAATATTGCGCCAAACATAACTTAGGTTGTGTCCAAGAGTAGCCGTGAGATAAGAACCAGATGGGAAATATCAAGCCTTAAAAATTCGAGCAACCAGAGAGTTTGGTTCGGTGATACCCCTGTTTTCCCAACATAGCTAAATTAAAAGCAGAGAGGTCTTTGAAACCCATACCTCCATGAATTTTTGCTGCTGACAACTTCTCCCAATTCACCCAATGCATCCCTCGTTGCATAGGTCGGCCATGTCCCCACCAAAAGGAGTTCATCATTTTTTCAATGGAGTCAATCAACTTATTGGGCAGTTGAAAAATGCTTATCACATAAGTGGGAATAACCTTCAAAACAGATTTTTATCATTACCTCGCGACCTGCTTTTGAGAGACATTTACCGCTCCAGGATTTAATTTTCTGCCAAACACGGTCCTTGATATACGCAAATGTAGCATTGCGGTCTCGCCCTATCATAGAAGGTAGCCCCAGATATTTACCTGTACCCAAAACAACTTGAACACCAAGAATATTAGTAATTGTGCTTTTGAGATCATCAGGGACATTGCGACTGCAATAGATCTCTGATTTTGACAAACTGATCGCTTGACCCGAAGCTAACTCATAAATGGATAATATATCTTTCATAACATGTGCCTGCTCCGTATTTGCTTTTAATATTTAATTCTTGATATTTGTCAAAAAAATAAAATTAATTCTTGATATATAATTGAGTTAATACCTCAAATAATTAACCCTTATAATGTAGGCTAGATTTGTAAATAATCCACGTAAAAAAACACATATTTCACCTCAGTAATTTTGAATTCGTTTAAATATCAATGATAATAGATATTAATGAATTCGTTTAAATATCAATGATAATAGATATTAATGTTTTTTTTCACTCACTAGTTTAGAAAATAAGAATCATGTTTTTATTGACTGTTTTGCTTGGTCCTTCACAACCTTTATTTTCATATGGGCCATGATCTTAATCAAGTCCATTTTCTAAAGATTGCTCAGAAGGCCCCTTGATTTGCTCATTGGCCCCTTAAAATGCTCAAAATATCTTTATTGAGATTTACAAACCGATCAGATTTTTTTGTTATATTGGGTCCTAACTCCCGTTTGCTCAAGTTTGAGAGTTGCGAATTGTTCTTTTTGTTATACTATACAACCCATCATACATCCTGTCTTCCATTTTCATCACCTATACCAAAGTTCAATATATATTTTTTTTCTTTTCAAAAACAAGTGTCTCAAATCATCAATTGCTAAAGGATTTCTACAGTCATTTGATATCAAAGAACATGTGTAACATCTTTTGAACCATTTGGATTGTTGATTCTTGTTTTTTTTTCATCGTTTCAGCTGAACTGTTATTTTTTTCAAGAGTTAAGACCCGAACCAAGATCAAGTCTTATGTCCCGATCCATTTAGCACCCAATATGAATATTTTTATTGCATTTTGATGTCTATATAGTATAATGTACTGCTATTGTTATATTTATAGTTATGGATGAAAATCCTTTTAATCCAAGTTCAAAAAATGTTAGAAGCTTTCGTTGATGTGAAACCATATATTGTTGTTGCTTTCGTTGATGTGAAATCAAATTAGTTTATTTAAAATCAAATGTTGATTCTAAAAGGACATTGTTAAGCCTGATGTCTATGAACTTGTTTATAATGAAGTTGCTACGCGAAGTGCTTTTTCACCGATGTGAAATAGTATAAAGTTAGAAATGATTTAATTAATTGGGTTCGTCGTCAAGCTTCAACGACCAGATTAACCTTAATTTATTGACAAATCCCATCATGGTGGTGGACAAAGATTGTCGAAGATAGTCCAGGGTTGTAAACATTCAACATTTCTAATTTGGTGGACGAACATTGCTTGAAATTTTGAATGATTTTTTTTTTTTTAAAGGAATGTGTGAAATATTACAAGAAGCACTCAAATTAGAAGTTTTTAACAAAATATAAATTAAATATGAATTTTTAAGTGGAAAAATATAAAATTTAATATTTAATTCATGTTTTGTTAAAAAAAATTAAAATTTTGCTAGAAAGAATTATGTAATGTACTAAACATAATTGCGGGGAAAAAAGAAATTAAATTTTGAATGATAGTACATATGAGATGCATTAAAAGTAGGAATAAAGTGATGATGTAAAACACTTAAAATCAAAGAATTTTTTTCAAAGGACTGAAATAAAAAGTTTGAAGATTTATAGGATCAAAAATATATTTGACTCAAGAATTAAATAAAAGATTAGAAAAAAATAAGTTGAAGCCGATTTTGACTAAACGGGTACCGAAAACATAGAAGCTTTCCCAGGTTGTTGAAAGCAGATGAACTGTTCTAGTTGTACACATGTATGCTCCATAACATTATGATTGAATTGGAAATAGGAGCTGCATTTAATTACGACCATAAAAAACACCAAAATCTCCATAAACTTATTTATTTTGCATAGTTGAGTAGGTTACCATGAATTAAACTAAGCCACATGTGACTTTGAATTGCATAACTAGCTTATTGTAAAAGCAATGTATCCAATAGCTTATAGACCAAAGGCACAGCATGCTGAGAAATCTGAACAATATTGATGACCTACCTTATGAAAATTTGTATTCAACTTGTGCACTCTTTTCATTATAATTTTTTATTATAAAACGGTCAAACCAAATCTAACTTAATAAAAACATTATTACAAGTTTTCTCTTTATAAACATCTTGCAAATATTACTTAAGTGCTTCATTAGGTGAAGTCTTGTGGAGAATGAAAGCTATGGCAATGAAGTGTTGTAACATGTTGGTTCTTATATTTTTGCTTTTCAATGTGAGCTTTTATGGAAATGTTGTAGCTCAGAAAAATGGTTTAGGAGCTTCTTTCATATTTGGGGACTCTTTGGTGGATGCAGGAAACAATAACTATCTTTCAACTCTTTCTAAGGCAAACATACCTCCCAATGGAATTGATTTTAAAGCCTCTGGTGGAAACCCTACTGGCCGTTACACCAATGGAAGAACCATTGGTGATTTAGTAGGTAATTTTGTTTTCTTTGTTTATACTAATTCGGATTTTCAATAGTCATACAATCAAATCTCAATAGTTAAATTGAGCTACCGTCTAACAGTCGAGATTTGGTTTGGACCGACCGTAGTTAATTTTAGTTGTTTTTATGTGAACATGAATATTATGTAGTCATGCAATCAATCAAACCATTCGTATATCGTCTTATTTTCCCAACCAAATAAGGAATGATGTAAAAATAATATGCTAAAAACATTTATATTCTCTTTTTTAAATATGTATGTTTTTTTTAAACCTTTTTAGGAGAGGAATTGGGACAACCAAACTATGCTGTCCCATTTTTAGCACCAAATGCAACTGGGAAATCAATACTCTATGGAGTTAATTATGCTTCAGGAGGAGGAGGAATTCTGAATGCAACTGGAAGAATATTTGTTAGTATTTCAAACTCCCCTATTACTATTTCTTATTCATTATGTATAATGAAAAATATATTTGTTCCATGACATGTATTGGATTATTACATGTTTCAGGTGAATAGAATAGGAATGGATATTCAAATAGATTACTTCACCATAACAAGAAAACAAATTGACAAACTTCTAGGTCAATCAAAAGCAAGAGACTTCATAATGAAGAAATCAATTTTCTCTATCACTGTTGGGGCCAATGATTTTCTCAACAATTATCTTCTTCCGGTTCTTTCAGTCGGAGCCAGAATTTCTCAAAGCCCAGATGCTTTCGTAGACGATATGATTAATCATTTCAGGGGCCAACTCACGGTACACATCTAGCCTTATTCTTAATCTAAATCTAACTCTAGTTCGAGCTTCAGTTGAAACTAGACTTTATTTATCTCTCGATCAAACGGTAACTTTAATTTGTGTGTTTTAAATGACAGAGACTTTACAAAATGGATGCAAGAAAATTTGTTATAGGTAACGTTGGGCCAATAGGATGTATACCTTACCAAAAGACTATAAATCAATTGAATGAAGATGAATGTGTGGATTTAGCTAACAAACTTGCAATTCAATACAATGGTCGATTGAAGGATATGCTTGCTGAGCTAAATGACAATCTCCCTGGAGCAACGTTTGTCCTTGCAAATGTCTATGATTTAGTGATGGAACTCATTAAAAATTATGATAAATATGGTAAGTACTAACTAATTCATTTTTCTTTCTCTCTTTTTTGGCATGATCTATAACCTTACTTGTCTTTTAAATTATGACTTAAATCTTCGTCAAGCTCGATACTCAATCCAATCAAATGTATGGTTGGATTAATGGGACGATTGATAATATTATTCTCCAAGCCACTAGATCAATCTCAATATTGGACTCAATGTCTTAAGAAAATAATATTCTTAATTATTAGAGATGCAAAGAACAAAATTGCGTAAAATCCACACAAGTAGATGTGCATATATAAAATTATGGTGAGTTTGACAAAATTACAGTGACACAGTAATTTTGTTGAAACTTCAACCGTAATTCTGACAAATTTATCATCAATCAAAACACGATGTAGATGGCCTTTTGTTTTACTATAATACTATAATTTATTTTACATTTTGTAGGATTTACAACATCAAGTAGAGCATGCTGTGGAAATGGGGGGCAATTTGCAGGGATAATTCCATGTGGACCAACTTCAAGTATATGCAATGATAGGTACAAGCATGTGTTTTGGGATCCATATCATCCAAGTGAAGCTGCCAACATAATCATCGCCAAGCAACTACTTGATGGAGACAAGAGATACATATCTCCTGTGAATCTTAGGCAACTTCGGGATCTTTAATTAATCTTTCAATTTCTTGTTTGCATGCACACGTTTTTCCCTTTTGTTTTTGATTTTATGATTACTTAATTGTATTGTATACCATGTTGTATTTGTCTACAACACTTTATGTTGTGGCTACATCATTTTATTTACTTCAATTAACATATATATATATACACATGTAAGTTTTCCCTTTTCTTTTAAGTATAGAGTGAAATGTATTGAGTTTTTGAGAAGAAAAAAATCTTGAACTTAGGTTTGTTTTGTTGCTTATAGAAATTCAACTTTTAATCTTGAACAGAAATATATCGTGATACCTCGATATATTTATGTTTAAGATTAAAAGTTGAATGATACACACATCCATCTAAAAGTTAAGTTTTTTTATCCAACATGTGTATCATCATTTAAAAAACGTGCAATGTCAATGATTTTGAAGAAAAATATCAATATGTAGTCCAACAAAATAATTACAAAGACATTATTTCATACCAGATAGACAATTTATTAGGGACCAAAATGGCCCAATTACCAGCACACCAAAGGACAATGCATAAGAGGCAGAGCCATTATACACAGCTGAGTCCTAAATGACATAATATAAGGTTTAATCATGTTAACGATTATGAGCTTCCCCTAGTTATGCAGGCATGTTATGTTCCAGTTAAGGTCGCATTTAATTCATCGCTGCCTGCTGGTCCCATGACATCCATCTAACGTTGTCCTACAATCTCTAACGCATGTAAAATGTATTCATCATCCCTCACCTCACTGCTATACAACTCAAAGATATTCATCAAGTTGAAGGAAATTAATTATTTAGAATTCGATCTTCCATATAAATTTGTTGAAAATGAAATAGTTTTTTTTTGACAGGATTGAAAATGAAATAGCAATATAACACATTAATGATATTCGATCAATTTTTGCTCCAACCTCTTTTCAAAATAAAACATGTTGTATCTTATTTTGCCCTTTCAAGTGTATAAAACACTAATTAGTACTACAAAACTCTCACTTAAGTTTTTTTTTTTATCCGTAGATGAAGTGGTAAAGACGCTTAAACTCTCACACACGGTAAGGTCTCATGTTTGAACTCAAGTGAAGGGGTTCAATCTAACAATTTCGAGACTACCAGTTGAGCTAGACTTTCCAAACATTTTCAATAAACCAAATACCTCTCCGGGTCCTTTAAGTTTTATGTTTGTTTCAGATAGATCCTTTAAGTTTCTAAGGTTTCAGATAAGTCATTTAAGTTTCGAGTTTGTTTCGGATAGGTCCTTTAAGTTTCTAAGGTTTCTGATAGGTCCTTTAAATTTCGAGTTTGTTTCAGATAAGTCCTTTTTGTGATAGAGAATTAGTTGAATAGAAAGGACTTATCTGAAACAAACTCAAAACTTAAAGGACCTATCTAAAATAAATGTGTAACTTAAAGGACCGAGAGATGTATTTGGCCATTTCAATAAATAACAACTATGAATATTCCTTTCAAAAAACAAAAAAGAGGCCCTTGCAAGAAAGGAAGAAAAAAAACACTTAGGAAAGGCCTACAACCAAACTTTGATTACTTATTAGAGAGGAAGGCCGGTCAAAAGAAAACTTTGTTCTAACAAAGGAAAGTTAGTTCCTCAAAGTTGGAACACACATACAACTTGCAGTAATGAGGAAGTATCCCACAAGGTCACATTATCATTACTCGTTGACAAATGAAGGAAAGTGTCGAGAAATCAAAATCATTTAGAGCATGAGACAACAGCACTAACAAAACTTGACTTTAATTTGAAATGAAACTTTTGCTAAACATACATTATTTATTTGTTCTCTAACACAACACACATTAAGTCAGAAACTGCTGCCCCTTTTCTTTATTAATCATAATATTGTATTAAGCACTACAGCCTCTAACTTCATTATCTTTGCTGGGATCCTAATCCATTTTTTATGGTTAAATTGAAAGCCTAAAGTTCAGTTCAGGTAAATAGAATCAAATGAATCAAACAGATTAGTCATAAAACACCATTAATTAATTAATCCAGTAAACATACACATGACAAGAGGATTTCAAGAGAAACATAAACAAAGCAAAACCAAGAGTCATAGGTGTACTACTACTACTACTACTATCTATGGTGATAATTATACCCAAATCCCATTACACACCAAAACCTAAACTTGAACTAACATAACAGAACCTTCCATGAAAACCAAAACATAAGATCCAAAAAAATGAAATTAAAATGAGTTCATTTGAGACCATTTACTGGTGTTGAAATAGCAAGTCCAGGCCAAGAGAAACAATCACCACCACCAACAAAACCACCTTCACCACCTTCTAACTGCCACGTGTTTCCAACAACACCAGAAGACACAACAGGAACACCAATGTTTGATCCATCCACCATTCCTGGAAAAGCCCAACCTGCTCTCCCAATCCCAAACCCCATTTCTTCAAGCCCAAGCCCAAATCCACCTAATGCTAGAAACCCAGAGTTTTGGTTGTTATTGTTCAGCAAAGAAGTGAAGCTTCCACAAACACTCATATTCTGTTTTCCATCACCGTCAACACCGCTGGAAAATGGAAAAGACCCTCCTCCTTGGACGGCGGAGATTGGTGTCATTGACTGATAATGGTGGTGCTCCGGTGCCGCTGAAGTCACAGCGGAGGAAGAAGATGAGGAAGTGACAGCAACATGGTTAGTACGAGAGCGTTTGGCGTTTTTTCTGGTACCACCGCCGACGGGGATGTCACGGAGGGTTCCACCGTGAGTCCAGTATCGGCGGCAAGCTTTGCAGAAATGACGTGGCTGAGAGTAGTTGTAGTTGTTGTAGTAACAAAACTTAGTGTTGGTTGAATCACAACGTGGACATGGGAGATTCTCTTGCTCCGGTGCCGGTGCACCGGGGCGGATTTGAGGTTTTGTTGATCGGCGGCTTTCACCGGAGTCCGAAGATGTCATTGTATCGTTGTTGAGAAAGTGAGAGTGTAAAATGTAAGTAATGAAATGAAAGTAGGGTTTTTGTTTTATGGAATAAGAAGGAGTGTAATGAGTAATTTGTAGGGTTTGATTGAGTGTGTGGGGTGGGTTTTATGGGAAACAAGTGAAGGAAAGTAAAGAGAGTGAGAGAGAATATTTGTGTATGGAGATTGTAGAGACATATTCTGAGGCTTATATGAGACACAGTGGGTTCAGCTTTAGTACAGTACAGTATGTTGTGTTCTGTTAAGCACGACATTTCAGTCGGCTATTAGGGCTGCGCCTCCTGCAATTCCCTCTTCCAATCAATTTTGTTTTCATTCTTTTGTTTTTCTCATACTAGGATGCATTATGTAAGTGCTATTGTTAATTAATTAATGGGGTATAATTCAAAGTAGTTATTGTTTTTGTATGTTTAAATAATACAAGGACACTTGTAAAAATTATTATTTTTATATGTTTAATTAATGCAAACCGAACGCATATAAAAATTATAGTTACACAATTTCTAATATAAAGTTACAAGTACTTTGTATGTTTAAGCAATGCTCTAAGAAAATTTGTTAGCATTTTCTTTAAATTAATTGGTATTTGGTTAAATATCGAGTTTTTTAAAAAAGTTGTAAGAGAGTATAATCTAGTTGAGAAATTACATTTTTACAACTATTTTTTGAGAACTTCTCTCTTATGCTCAAATTATATTTTTACTTTCTCTCTCTATTGCTTTGGTTTTTGTGTTAATATCTCATTTTCTTTATAAATTAAAAATTATCATAAAAATGAAAGTTCAAATAACACAACTCAAACTAGTTTAATATCATATATCACATTGTCGGATTGTTTTTAGAAGTGTGTTCCTCTTTACGTATTCAATTTGAATTACTCCAACTTTTACTCTACCTTCAATTGAATCTACACTAATAAACGTTGGGATTTATTTTCTAAAGTAATCTATGATTCGATTGGATATAGTCTTTCAAGAAATAAAATTTGACAAGGTATAATCTCATTTGATATTTCCAGCCACTTAGATGCATGCATTTACCTTTGAGATAATTATGCATAACTAACCCGACAAGTAGATTATAATTAGCTCTTCTTCCTAGTGATCATAGTCAGGTTTTAAATATTTTATGCATATATTCGATTCCCCTGTCTTTTCCTCATACAATTATCTGCTTTGACAGAGTGAGCTTATATTATAGACCGTAGGGTGTTTGGTCATGGGATTTCCCATGCATCGAATTGCGATCTTTGTTGTTATCCTAAACAACTATGGATGGATAATGTCACACTCTAGTCTTTTCACCTTGCTCTATTTTTTTCTCTAATTAGGCCAACATAATTCAACTCATATTATGCACATGTAAAAGAATATACACTTCCAATGCAAACAAAAGAAAATCATATGAAATGTCATTGTTAGTAGACATTAGTCACTGTACTAGATCAGAGTATTCCAAACCTAACTTTGAATAATTAATTAAGTGGATTTACACATGCCAATAAAATAAGGATAGATTGAGTGGGGGCTACATATGCAATGCAACTAATAGAAGGTTGGTTTGGTTTTGGAATTGGTCACTAGCTAGAAGACAAAAGGAAAAATTTGAGAAAGAAAATCGGGTGATTTAAATTAGAAAAATGGTAAGGGCACATAGTGAGGAATTGCATAATTTTCTTTTTTGAAGGACGCATAAAAATATTTTGTAAAAGTCATGTAATCAAAATTTTTAAAACCTCTAAAACCCAATTTCTTAAGTATAAATTTTATCTTTTGTAATACAAAATTTCCACCTTTAAATTCTAAACCATTTTTATGTGTGAATTAGATATTCATACGCGTAATTGAAAAATCTAACCTTTTCAATCAAATAAATTTGATATTGGTAGCAACACTCTTCTAAAAATATTTAACTACCACATGAACAACAGTAGATCTCAAACTTAGAGATACTACCTCCGTTCTTAATTATAATATCTCTTTAAATTTTCTTTGTCACTTTTTATAAGATCTTTTTCGAATTTGAAAATACATTTAATTATTTATTCACCACTATGCTCTTATTTATGTTACATATTTTTCTTCAATGTATGTAATAAATACTTTTGGAAACATTAACAAACCATCACTCTTATAAAGCGTAAATTTGTAAAATAATAGCAATTGTCAACAAAATTAATTTAATAATTAATTTTCTTAATTTCATATTTTTCACAAAGGATCTTAAGTAAGTACTTGTATTTTCATAAGTTAGTAAAACTCTTTAAATTAAGTTTAACTAAATTTAACTACAAACACCAAAATAACTAATTGGTTTTGTACACAAATTATGAGTTCGTGATCCATTATTTTTGTAGTCACATCATTCAATTATTATTTTTATTTATTTTTCTTCTTTTATATGAGTGTACCCAAACATTTTTCATTTATATTTGTTCTTATAAAAGACGTGTTTTTTTGAAACTGAAGATTTTTTCTACCTTAAACGGAAACATTATTCTTCATCATAAATTTTTCATCAACAAAAAAAAATGAAGTTTAAACATTGCAAATTGTAGAGAGGATTAGCATTAGCAATAGGTGGGTGTGAGAAGGGACAGAATAATGAGTATGTGTCGGGCAGCGTGGGTAGCAATAATTGGATAACCCCTCTGATTTAGGACGCGTCATGTCCGCATCAGATTCCTCCGTACCCTTCTCTCTATCTTCCACCGGATTTCACGCTTCACTGTAGTCACTACAAAACACCGTTTGATACTGATCCTACGGTTGTACTGTAGGGTATCAGGGGTGAGACATCTGTCAGAGACAGACCGGTGGTTGTCGGACGCATGCGCCCTCAATAACAAAAATTGGTCTCCGATAATCATGGGTCATTTTCAATCACTTACTTGAAACTAAAAACTTGTTAAGCTTGTTCTGTTTCTGTTTCGTTTCAGAGTTGGAACCTCTCTTCTCTTTTTGGCTTGTTCTGTGTGTTTACGTGATTCCTTCCTGCATTCATTCTGCATGATCAATGTGAATTGGAATATTATTAGTGCTGCTGGAATTTTTAAACATCATTCAAGATCAAAAGGAAATTTCCTTTTCCAATTTAATGCCAATCACTCCTACTGCAAGCAGGTGTTTGTTTGTGGACTTTGAAAGTTGAAGTCTCAACAGAAAAGAATCATAGAGAAAAAAAATTGAGGAAAGGAATCATAGAAAAAATAAAAGGGTCATAGAAAGGAATCAAAGAGAAAAATAAAAGGGTCATGTTAACTTAAACAATCTAAAAATAAAAATAGAGATATTCTCTTAATATTTTGTATTCAATTTTTTTTAGGGAACTTATGTATTCAAATTAAAAGTTAAAAAATTAAATTTAAAATACGAAGTCTAATAAAAGAATTCTGGTTTTTTTTACATTACCCTATCTTGTTAATGAGATATTTACCCCTTCAAGATATCAACCAATCAAAATGTAATATACAAATGTAACATTAAATGTCAAATAGATGAGTCAATTTTTCTATAAAAAAAATCAATTTTAATAAGGTAACTTTTAATTTTTATTTAATTATATTTAGGTATTTAATCTTAATTAATTTACACTTGTACTTGCAAAAAAGTACCAGTAAAGAATACTAGGGTTTGTGTCGTATTCTAGGGTTTAGACTGATTATTGGATGCCTTGAGAATGCTCTCAAAGGAGATATTTATAGTCTGCTATGAGCTTGAGTTTCAGTTACTTAGCCTCCAAGTAACAGGGGTATTTATGGTATTTAGGCGGTTTCTAGATAGTTCTAGAAGCTAAGGAAGGCGGCGCCCTAGAGGGGGCGCGCCTAGGCCTTGAGGGCCCTTTCGGAGGACGCCCAAGTCTTTCTATAGGGCGTTTGAGCCCTTCTAAAGGGCTTTTAAGCCTTTAGAAATATTATGACGGTCCATAGTCCCCCAAGCACGAGGCTTGGAATCAAGGCGAAGTGGTTGATGTACTGCTGTTTTGTTTGAAATTTTGTCTGTCCTTGAGAGGTCCTGCCTGAGGTGTTCTACTCCAGCTTTAGACCCCTGAGGGACGAGATTTGCTTCTTGTTCAGGGATGATGGTCCACAGCCCCCCAAGCACGAGGCTTGGAACAAGGCGAAGTGATTATGTTTAACTATAATCATATTTAATCGTTGACGGGCGAGCTCGTACGTTTATCGGTTTCATTGAGTTGTTTTCTCTTCTATGGGCGATGTCTCTCATATGGGAGAAATCCCTTAGTACTTTAACTCCTTGTTTATTTTTGTTTCAATGCTCGATCAAAAACAAGAAGTCGCCTGTTTTGGGAAGTCTTCATAATTTGTTCAACCGAGGTGCTCTCCTTTGGAGAATCTTCAGTCGTTTAGGAGTTTCAACCTTGTTATTTTAGGAAGTGACACACTTTACTTATGCTCTATCTGTAATCTTAGGTATTTAATCTTAATTAATTTACACTATAAGGTTAGTAACAATTAAAATTTCACATCCAATTCAACCCATCATGGTTGTGTTTGGTAACACGAATAAGCTAGCTTATAGCTTGTTGGACTAGTTTATAAGCTTGTTTTGATATAATAAGATGTGTTTGGTAAAAAGCTTTTTTCACTAGCTTATAGCGTTTTTTGAGAAGCTATTTCAAGTAGCTTTTGAACTTCAAGTAGCTTTTTGATTTCTTATCAATGCGTTGACAATGATGGAATAAAAAAAAATGAAAAGGGTTTCCATTACGGTACGGTAAAAATGGAATGTTTTACTTAATAAAATAAAAAGAAATTTGATATGGATGGGTATATGCATACAAATCTATAGAGTGTTAATTCCATATTGTTCACATTTGCTCTTTGTTTGATCTAGTCTATTATATTTGTATTCTTTCCAATCAATCTGAAATAATCAAAACTAAAATTTTATTCTTATTGTTTGGATATTTAGATTTCACATTCTTTTCATAATCCAAATAAATAATAAAATACGATAAATAATTTTTTTAGTATTCCAAAAAATGAATAATAAATTATTTAAGATATTATTTTTTAACTCAAAAATAAATTCAAGAGTAAAATATTAAAGGCATAGAACAATTTCGTTTATTCATCCTAAAGAAAATAATAAATTAATTTACATATTATTTACGAACAAATTTATACCTCGGCCATAGAATTTAAATCAATCAAGCCTCAGAGTAAAATAATTCACATCCTTACTAGCAG
>Ga0099826_10000221_pt1 | contig 24753 bp, 10 predicted proteins | sample Mtrugardesep15_FD_76830 | JGI IMG/M metagenome (GOLD analysis project Ga0099826, IMG submission 76830) | Root nodule microbial communities of legume samples collected from California, USA - M. trunc garden sep15 | ecosystem: Host-associated > Plants > Roots > Nodule | place: USA: California... | reverse complement strand
TATTTTTTTCCCATTGCCTTCTGCTATCTTGGTTTCTTGTTTACCCCCCTTTTGTTCTTTAAGCAGACCTAATACCGGAGAATCTTCCATTTTCTCCTCATCTTCAGGGAGATCCTTTTCATCTTTAGATTGATGTTCCTCCTTCTGTCCTTCAGTCTCTTGTGTACTTTCACCTTTTTCCCCGTCCTCCTCAGACATCTTTGTGGCATCATCATCATCGCCAGCCTCTCCTAAGCACTGTGGCAGAAATAAGCACAAAAATACACGTTCATATACAAAAAATCCAAGCATTCTTCATCACATAAACAAAATATCCGAGCATCCGTCATCACATCAGAATTTTTTAAAAATCAAATCCAGTGCAAATATATAATTAAAACAAACTATCATCACTGGAGGAACGTGGTAGTGAACATCTATTATATATTTATACTTAACTTGTGGTAACCAAAGTTTGGTCACACAAAACAAAACAAAACAAATTTGTATTCAGCTTAAGTAAAGAGGAAAAAACAATTATCAGCCATAAAATGAATTTCATGTAAAAGCATAATATTGTGATTGACCAACAATAAGTTTCTTCAGCTACATGCCCATGACCAGTCATTTCTAGTATTTGACAAGCCAGATAATGTTTAAAATCCACACAGAAACAGCCAGAAAAACCAACTTTTCAGCAGCAGCAGAAAGATAGAGAAATATTTTCCAAATAAAAGAATAAAGGTATGTTTGGATTGGCTTATTTGAGCTTATCCACTATCATAAGTTTTAGACTGTTTGGGAGAACTCGTGAAAACAGCAACATCGTTCAAAAGCTATTTTCAACTTATTTACATAAGTTCTCCAAGATAGCTTATGAAAACAGCTTATAGCTTATACAAAAACAATATAACTTCAAATTTGGCCATGTTTGATAAAAAATAGCGGATAAGCTAGCCTATAATGGATGACTTATAAGCTAGCTTATAGCTCATAGCAGATAAGCTAGTTGATTGAATTTGTAGTGTTTGGTAAAATTAGCCGTTGAAAGTAGCTTATAAGTATGAAATGACATAAAGAGGTACATTTAAGTAACATTTATTTTTTCAATTAAGATTGCAAAGGTAAAATTGAGATAAAAAGCGATAAGCTATAAGCTACTTGAATTGGCTAATCAAAAAAAGCTGTAAGCTAGTAAGTATAAGCTATAACCTCGTAAGAAAGTGACAGTTACCAAATCAAATGAGCATATAAGACATAAGATATAAGCTATAAGCTCAAATACATGTCTTACCCAAACAGACCCTATGAAAACAGCTTATAACTAATAAGAAAACAATATAACTTTAATTTTATCTTTTGCTATAAAACTAGCTTATACATGAGCAGTTATCATGATAAGCACTTGTGCTATGGAAATAGGGTTTTTGAAAGGAAAAAGGTATGCACGAACGAACCTTGTCTAAAGATTGTTTGATAAATTTTTTGTGAGAATCCAAAGAAAACTCGTCGAACCCTAAATCTTTCTCGAGCAATCTACGAACACTTGCAAATGTCAAAGAACTGCATTGAAAATTAAAACAGAGAAAGTATTAGAAAGAAAGAGTGTTAACTGTTTCGCGAAAAAAGAAAAGAAAAGAAGAGAAAGAAACAAACTCGGCTTGTTGCTTGAAGTGAGAGACGCGAGAGCGCATGGCGGTTTCAATCTGAGACTGAACTGCGTCGATATCGTCATTCATCTTCTTCACACCATCTTCTGCCATATTCTCTCACTCGCGACTTCGATTTATTTCTACTTGTGTCAATCGGTCTTGTGTTGTGTTTATTAGGGTACAGTACACAGTACGATTTCGGGTCTCAATTACACTCCCAACTGCCTCCAACACTTCGATAATTATTTATTTTTTTAAATTTGAATTTTATATGTCCGATATTTATAAAATTCTTTTTTAATTTCGTCATCGCTAGAATATTTCGCAGACATTTTTTTCCCAAAACATGAAGTTTTGACAACATTAACTTTCAAAATTAACAATACACAATTTTCAAAATTTTAATTTACTTTTAATTTCTTAACATGCGATCTCATAATATAAGTAAGCATTTCTCAAATAATAATATATTTTGGTTAAAATAATAAAGATAAAACCTAGTTTTTCAATTAACTTGGAAGCTATGTGGACATTGATATAGAAGGTTGGAATTCAATCTTAGATTTGCTGCTTCTTTATATTTATAGAATTTGTTTGATAAAATTAGTGGATAACTATTTTATATTAGATTAGTTTATGGTACATTTAGGGTCATATGAGATTGAGAACTAGTTGTTGCGTATTTTATCTTCAGTATTTCGAGTTTAAATCAAATTTATAGTGGATAACTAGTTAATTGAATTTATAAGATTCAATAAAATGAGTGTTGAAGCAGTTTGTAAAGAAATATAAGATGACATAATAAAAAATATATTTATTTATTTCCGTGAATTTAGTTCAGTTGGTGTGTGAGCTTCAACCACAACAAAAAAAATGTATTTATTTTTTTCAATTATGGTTGCAGCAGTAAAATTAAAATAAAAAGTGATAAATTATAAGCAACGTGAATAAGCAACATTGTACTTGAATCTCAAATTTCAACAACAAATCGTCGCAATCTTCATAATCACCAGCACACTTGCCTCTCATGACGAATTCCGATCCTCCGCCGCATTCAAACGGTGGCGCTCCAACGTCTCTCCTCCTTGATGAACTCATCGTGGAAATCCTATCACGCCTTCCAGTCAAAACTCTCATGCAATTCAAATGCGTTTGCAAATCATGAAAAACCCTAATTTCTCATGATCCCGTCTTCGCCAAATTGCATCTTCATCGATCGCCACGGAACACCCACCTCGCAATACTTTCAGACCGGTCCACCACTGACGACGAGACAGATTGCAGTGTCGTACCTTTTCCCGTAAGTCATTTACTCGACGCTCCGTTAACCATCATACCCTTAGAACCTTACTACTACCGATTGAGGAGTGTCGCCATTCCCAACGATCCTTGCTACCTATTCAGTAATTTGTATTGCTGTATCATTATTGGTTCCTGCAATGGATTGCTCTGTTTGCGCAATTATCCTTGGACAACATTGCAGCCAGAACAACATTGGTTACGTTTTTGGAACCCAGCTACAAATACATTATCTCAAGTATTAGGGTGTTTAAATAAGTTTTTTAGGTTAACTTTTGGATATGATATTTCAAATGACGATTATAAGGTGGTGGCTTTTTCTGCTAACGAGGTCAAAGTTTTTAGTTTGAGTGATAATGTTTGGAGAGATATTCCAAATTTTTCCGTTGTTCCTTTTGACATTGATGTTGGTCCTTGTCATCCATATGTGAATTATGGTGTGTATGTGAGCGGCACTGTTAATTGGTTGGCTATTCGAAATAAGACCAAATATGAACGGAATGATATTTCAGTCGATAAATTTCTCATCGTCTCACTTGATTTGACTACCGAGATGTACCGACATTTGCTGCCACCGCAGGGATTTGTTGAAGTACCACCTGTTGAGCCAGTTGTTACTGTATTGATGGATTGTCTATGTTTTTCTCACCGTTTTAAGGAGACCCATTTTGTTTTATGGATGATGATGGAGTATGGAGTTCAAGAGTCTTGGACTCAATTCCTCAAAATTAGTTTTCAGGACCTTCAAATCGATTATGGCATTAGTGATTCACTAGAATATGATGGATCTCAATTGTTCTTGTATCCATTGTACCTTTCTGAGAGTGACGGCACACTTATAATGGCAAGCAATCAACAAGGCTATGATGGTCATGACAACCATGCAATTCTCTATAATTGGAGAGATAAAAGGGTTGAGCAAATTACATCTGTTGACGATGAAATATTATGGTTTCGTACCAGGGATTATGTTGAAAGCTTAGTTTCACCCTTTTGAGAGTAAGTTTTTCTTCAATGATTTAATTGTTTGAATTAATTTTAATTGTTTTTATAACTTGAATATAGTCCTCCCAAAAGGAAATTCAATTACTCTTGAATGATTTTATTTGGTTGGCATTCATAATGTTTTATCCAAAACGAAAGTATGAAGTTCTTCTCAATTTGGGAGGATAATATATTATTGAAAATTGAAATTCAAGGAAAAAATTCATAAAAAAAGTAGTAGAGTGAAATGTTAAAGCTAGAAACATGTCAATGGTTTGGTTACAAATATCGTTAGACTTGAGCAGATTTATTATCTATTGATTGGTCTATACATAGATGAGAGAATGAAAATATCATTTTCTCTTCAAACTGATATTAATTACATTTACTTCAAAACTTTGTTATAGATAATCAGTGTGATGTACTTATACTTTGTAAGTGTATGGTATAAACATTAAAATTGGCTGAGCGTATGTTTGCGAATCCACCCCCTTTGTTGCTTATGTGTGAACAAAGCTTTGGAATGAGTACCAACTGTGTTCTGATAGAATAAGTCGAGTTAACCAACGAGGTTTGGCCGTTTGGGTCTAGCCAAAGAGGCTAGACTCCCACAACATGTAGAACCAAGGTTTGAATCTCAGTTGGGAAAGGTATCCACATTCAAGTGTTTGACGCACCTCGAATAGGATTACCTCCAGTAGAGGGATCATGTAGAAAACAAATAAAAAAGTGTTATCCTATTACATTTTAAGCATGAAAATGCTTTTGTAAATAATTGTACATTCTTCTTGGTTTAGTTTTGTTTATACTAGTTCAAGTTTATCCAAACTAACTTTGGAAACAATGGTTATTACATTTTTGTACTTGATAATGATATTGCAGTATAATCTATTTTTTGATATCATAAGCATCGTGTCAGTTAGGGTACTAGCTTTTAGGAATCATGGTTGAAGCTAATTTCTTCATTATTATTTTTTTTCACAAAGGAATGTGGCTTCACTTTTGAGAATTATACATTCTTTTTTTCTATTTTTGCTCTACATTTTGTATTTTGATGTTTTTTTCTCCTGTGTAATACGGGTCTTTCTTGAATCATAGGACCATGACCTTAACTTCAAGCACTTTTGGCATTATTGATGGTCGATGCACGATGGTAGGAAGAAAGGGAAAAAAGAGACTCATTGGAGCTGCATTTTCTTCAGTTTTAGTACTCATGTTGTATAAGACATTTTGGCCCTCTTGATGCCTCTTTTGGACTTCTTTGAACTGTTGTGGAAATTTACCACAATATCTGTGTTGTTTTGCAACAGTACTCTTGTTTACGTAAGGGCTAGTGGAAGTCTCTAACTGTTTGTGGAGTATATTAGTGATATTTTTGTAGTTGCATAATATTTACATTTAATAATATATCAATTTCATGGATGGCTGATCTTTCCTTAGCATTTTCTGCAAACTTTTCCATAGATTTAAATTGATCTCGCTATTAATTATTTTCACCCACTCGAATTCCAGCCATGGTAGAGGGTCAGGTATGGGTCAAGGTGCCTGTACAATTACAGGGTCCTCAACAACTAGCTTTGATTTCTGCATCTTTTTTTTCCTTTGCTTTGTGTTTTAAGCTTGAAGTCTGAATTTTCCTGTCATATTGGTTCTACATCGGGGGTTAATATATAAGTAATGTATGTAAATTGTTCCTAGTTTTTCTTAGATTCCTTGTAACCAGCAAGGAACTCAGCTTGCAGGCTGTTTGGTGATTTTTTATCAGCATCTGTCACACTAACCTAATTGTGAAAGGTAGTATGAATATGATTATTGTCACATAATTATGCAATTAAAATCATTTTACTAGATGCAGTTACTTTCATCATGTATGTTGTTGATTATGATGGTGGAGATGATGATTAGTGTTTGTGTTGGCTCAACTCAAGGGAAGCCAACTTGGTGGTTTATATTTGCTTTGGGAGTCTGTGTCATCTCAATAAGGAGCAGCATTTGGTGACAGAAGGTGGGGTGCCTGGAAAGGACTTCTTCGGGTGGTTCCCGTGTATGGTAAAGAATTTTGCGTGTAGTAGAGGGTTTCAAATTCAGTAGGGATGGTGGTGAGAGGCTAGGGGCCACATATGTTGATCTTGAAACACCCTGCAATTGTGGTTGGAGTGCCCATGATCACCATGCACTGGTATGTAGCCAATGAATATTACACACTAGTATGTATGTGTGTGTATTTGCCTAAGAGTGCACTCTTGAATATTTTAATGGCATTGTTTTATTAGTTTATAATCTATTGAACTCAGCCTTTGATTTTGTAAAATCTGAAATATTTGGCCTGTTTTCATTCACTCCTATATTCTGTAACATGACAAGAATGCCTTGACTATTTTGTTCAAGATTATGTTTTTCACCCACTCTTGTTTAAACTCATATCCTGGTATGAATTCATGAATTTAAATAAGCTCATCTTTGGTTTGATCAAATGCCTGCAGTGGTGCTGTCTTGACTCTTGTCTGCAAAGAACTTTAGCATTTCTCGCGTCTTCGGCTCTAGATCACAGTGATTTATTTCTTTGGCTTGAAACTGGTTTCCAAAAGACAGTATTTCAATCGGTGTGTATTTGTGTCTTAGATTTGTTCTTTGATGAACAATACTATCATGTATAGTAGCACAAGATGTTCTAGAAATGAATTACATAGTGACCCTCATCTCTACTCTTAAATGAATTACTCAGCCCAACAGATGCCTACACTATGGCTAAAACACTAGCCTGACAACAAATTAGAGTCAAGAAAATGTTACGCAGAACAAAGCAGTAATTTAAGAAAGAAGTGAACCTGCACTCTTGAAAAATTCGCAGCACCTCAAGACTTTTTAGGTTTCTAATATGAGACACTTCAACACTGCCACTTTTTTTATAGCTTTTTAATGTCGTGTATTCTTTCACTGCATATTTATAACTAACATTTCTTTCACTTGGCAAAAATATCAAGCAAAACATTATGTATTAAGGGATAAATATTGGTTAGGTATGTACCTCTTATTCAATCGATCAATATCATGTTAAATTATTTATAAAAAAAATAAAATTAAATGCTCAACAAATTTTGCTGAGGTACTGATACCCAATCAAACTACAAGGTATCTAAGAATTCACCTAAATATATTTAGTGCTATAAATATGCGAGCTTTCAAAGTCATGGAACAAGAATTCACCTAATAGCTAAGTTGTGTAACGCCGAGTCGTGATGCGAGTGGGAGCATCAAAGTCATGGAACAAGAAATGATCAATAATTATTTTAATAAAACCATAAATTCCTATATCTACCATTCCTTTAAAATTTGAATCCCTGCAAACTAAGGTGATACAATAGCTCTTGATCGTTTTGAATTCCTATATCAGCCGAACAAATATGAAGAATTGAAGACGTAGAACAAATATGCTGACCCTCCATAAGGTGATACACAATAAAACTTCATTAAACAAATTTGTCCCATAACAATTCAACTTCATCACATAAGCATTTCAAACCTAGCTGCATCTTCTCACCTTCGAGATATTCAAGCTCGACATCTGATAACGGATCGTATAGGCATAAAAAGGTAATTAAAAAGATGGAATTGAGAAAAGAAATGGTAAAAAAAAGGTAAATAAAAAGATGGAATTGAGAAAAGAAATTGTAAAGAATGTGTCACCCTCACTTCTAATTCAATAATGAATGATAAGAGCAATTGCCACAATAGTAGGGAAGTCATGGATAAGATTTAATAATAAAGAAATTAATCCAAGGACTCATAAAATGAATGAAAATAATTCATCCTTTAAGGATCTGAATAATAGCACTTCAATGCTATGTTATGAGTGCAGCTCCATTCCCATCCGTTCCTTATAGAACTTGTGCTAATTTATCTTCTTGAATATTCTATGATTCCTTTTCAGCTATTTTTTTAATCACGTCCTCCACTCCAGTCCATTTTAAGCCATGAAACAGGTGGAATTTACTCTTGGGTCAAACATACAAAATTTAGATAATTTTGTAAGCTTTCCAACGAACTAAGGATCACCTTAATACGACATCCAAAAGTTCATATATAACGAAAACAAGACAAACATACAATGATATGCGAAAATAACACTTTGAACCAAAATTAATTCAATTTGGGAGGGTAATACATTATTTAATATTGAAATGCAGGGGAATAAAGTCTTATAAAGTAGTAGTGTTAACTGTTAAAACAAGAAAATGAAAACATCATTTTCTCTTCAAACTGATATTAATTTCATTTACTTCAAAACTTTGCTATAGATAATGATTGTGTTGTACTTATACTTTGTAATTGTACTGTATTGCATTAACATTCAAATTGGCTGAGAGTATGTTTGTGAACCCAACTCCTTGGTTACTTAGTTTGAACAGAGCTTTGGAATGATTACCAACTATATTCTAATTGAATACATTTAGTTATTGTACACCAAGAGGGTTTGGGTCTAACGGAAAGGGCTAGACTCCCACAACATGGAGAACCATGGTTCGAATCTCGGCTGGGAAAGGTACCCACATCTTAGTGCCTGACACACCTCGAATAGAATTACCTCCCTTTAAAGGGAACCTATAAAAAGGAAAACCCGGTACACTAAAGCTCCCGCATACGCAGGGTCCGGGAAGGGGTCCCACCATTTGGTGTATTGTACGCAGCCTTACCCTGTTTTTACACAAGAGGCTGTTAGGAAACAAAAAAATTGATTTATCCATTTCCCATGTTTTTTAAGCATTAACATTTCTTTTGCGAATAATTGTATGCTATTTGATATTATTCTTGGTTTAGTTTTGTTTATACCAGTTCAAGTATATCCAAACTAATTTTGGGAACGATGATATTGTACTTAATGATTTTGTATTTTGATGTTTCTCACACCTGTGTAATATGGGTCTTTCTTGAATCATAGGACCACAACCTCAACTTCAAGCACTTCTGACGTTTGCTAGCAAAAAGAAAAAGTACTTCTGGCGTTATTGACGGTCGATGCAGGATGGTGGGAAGAAAGGGGAAAAGAGTCTTATTGGAAGTGTCTGTAGAAATTTACCACAAAATATTCGTGTTGTTTTGCAACTGTACTCTTAGTTGTGTATGGGTTAGTGGAAGTCTCTAGCTCTTTAAGTGATTCGATCAAACATTTTGCATGACCATTTGAGTATATTAGTAATATTTTTGTAGTTGCATAAGATGCACATTTAATTATATGTCAATAAAATGGTTGGATGATCTTTCTATGAATTTCTTCATGGCTTTAAATTGATGTTGCTCGCAACTATTTTCACCTAGTTGAAATTTTATCTAGTAGTGAAGCCATGGTAGAGGGTGCAGGTACGAGTACAGCGTCCTCAGCGGCTAACTTTGATATCTTCACCCTTTTTTTTTCCTTTAGCTTTATGTTTTGTTTTATGCTTGGAGTTTATGAATTTCATGACAAACTGGTTCTCTACTGGAGGGGCTAATATACAAGTAGCGTATTCATACTGTTCCTAGTATCTCTGTAGATTCCTTGTGACCAGTGAGGAACTCGCCTCACATGATGTTGGGCAATTTTTATATCATCAGCTGTCACACTAGCCTAATGGTGACAGATTGTATGTGTATGATTACTGTCACAGGATCACTCAATGAAAATCATTTTACTAGATGCATTTCATCATGTATGGTATTGACTATGGTGATGGCGATAATGAGTGTTTGAATTGGCTCAACACGAGGGAAGCTACTCAATGGTTTATATTTGCTTTGGGAGTCTGCATCGTCTCAACAAGGAGTAGTATTGGAGATAGGTAGTGGGATTGAGGTGCCTGGAAAAGGTTTCTTTGGGTGCTTCCTGTGGATGATGAAGAGCTTTGTGTGGAGAAGAGAGTTTCAATTTCACGAGGCATGGTGGTGAGAGGATGGGTGCCAGTGGTTGGAATTCGATGGCTGAGGAGATCTGCTGGAGAGCTCATGATCATCATGCCCAGGTATGTAGCTGATCAATATTACATACTTTAATTTCTCTGTTATATTTATTTATATTTCCATACACAATATAAGTCATACGCTCAGCTATTTGTATTCATATTTCTGAGTTCCTTTTTCGTTTTGGTGTCCTAAATTAAACCCATTTACCGAAGAATGTAAGTCATTTGTGATTTGCTAACTGGACTGTATTCTTTTGTCTATACATTTTGGCCAAAAAAGGTATGAAAATGTCAACACCTTGGACTAAACCTCAGTTTTGATTTTTAAGTGCCAAAATCTTTCTTGACTATCCAAAAAGTTAAACTACCTCATCAATCCGTCAAAATAATAGCTATAATATTTGGTTTTTTACTTTTTATCATTTTGTGATGTTGAAATCCTGTATTGGTACAAATAGAATACTGTCAAAGAAATAGAGCTGTTCCAATCCATTTATTTATGATGATTATAAACTCTGCCTTTGTCTCGCAAAGTTAACAAAAAAAAATTTTGCTGGCATATAGGGCAGCTACGGTTCATAGATTATAAAGAAATTGAATATATCTTAAGAAAAAAGATTGATGCAGGTTTAGTTGCATCTACAAAGTGAGAAACGTCCATTTGTTGAAGTCTTAACTGATTAATGTTTCCAACTTGACCTTTTCTGTTTTTTTTTGTTTGCCTGTTCTTATGCTTTCAAATAAAATATCATTTTATTATACTATAGCTGACTACCATGCTTAAAATAACACGAAGTCTGAAATATGACTTGGTTTTTTGGGATTGTGCATAAACATACTTGTGAGTTGTGACACTTGTCTTCTCACATGATTAGAGGGCATTTATTAAGTTACGATTACGATTTTTCTTGTCTTAACTGTCCTTTGTATTATAAACTCTGATTATTTTTTTTAACAGTTAGCATTTTGCTGTCAAATGTAATGCAGGAATTTGTGTTAGGGTAACTTTTGTCTTTGGATTGTAATCATATTATGGTGTTTAGTCTGAGCACTATTAGCATTCTGTGAGATTGCCTTTTCCTTTCCGTTAACTTGTAGAGACTATTCATAATCTATTGTTTTCTGAATGTTAGTTCGTTACTTATTTGAGAGGTCAACGTTATTCCTATTTCCCTCATGTTCCTTTTGTTAGACCTAAGGGAATATGGAGAAAGAAACAAAACACCAAGTTCAGTGCTCCATGAAGTTATAAAAGAACATTTTTTTGACTAATTTCGTTGTGGGAATTTCCTTTTGAATACCATTTAATTTTTGCATGGTTCTAATATATTTTTATGCAGCAAGAGAGCTTGGTGAACAGTGATACATTTTTCCTTGTTGTAGACGTGATTGTAACTGTAGAAATGCATTCTCTATCAATTATACAGTCTTATTGTTGGTTTCTTATAGATAGTTCTGTTCTCTATCCCATTAGCTTAAAAAATGATTTGTTTTTAAGAATTCACTTGTGATAGAAATGGACCTAAACTACAGAAGGAGGAATATGCTCTAGTGTGGATCTGCAGAATGGAGAGTTCAAATCTATAATTAACCAAATCAATTCATTTAGTTATTCTGTTACTCGGTCTCCATTCTGATGTCTCTATAGACACTAAAGTAAACATTTCTACAAATTCATTTCCTCTCACCTCGTTCTCTTCTACTAAACCCATAATACACAACACTTTTTTATTGTAACATCTTTGGAATCTATAAAACAAATTGTTGTTTCTTATCTTTTATTCGCACATATCGGCAAACATGAAAATGATAGTTTCTTTGCTTATTATAAATTCATGACATGTTGCATATTCTTGCGTTGAAACACTTGTACTATTTAGCACTTATCTAGAGGGAAAGCTAACGTATACGGTGGTTACCATTTTTAAGAATGGATAAGAAAGCTAATACATATGGTTGTTACCATGCAAGAATGGATACATGTGCAATTTTTCCAGCGGATAAGACGGTGAATTTGGGATTATATACAACCATTTTAATTGGAGCGAATAAGGTGGTGAATTCGGATTATATACCACCAGTTCTTATCTATACCATTATACAGCTATTTGAATTAACTTACAAGGAAAAAACAATTTTTTGCCAAAACAAGTTGATCTACTCGGTAAAAATTGAACTCAAATCTCGTAAGAAGCTGAGTTTAATTAAATTCTGCTATCAATACAAAAACTTCATTTGGTAATAATACAAATAAATCTGGCAGACTTGATTGATAGTTTTTCCTACCATATAATTCACAAGTTTGCCATTAAATAAATTCTTAATAAAAATTGATCGAAAACTCTAAAAAAAATGATTGAAAACTAATCGGCAATAATTTCATTGGGTCTTGTTAAGTACAAAGTAGAGGATCCTCTCAGAAAATAAACTTATCATTCAAAGTATAAAGAATATAAATCAAGTCGGATTGTAGATAGATAAGACATGCTTATAAACTCATCGATCCACTCTCTTTACTATGTTTTCAGTTAACCATCATAAGACACCTTCAAACAAAGACTAGTTTGAGACTTCCACTTACACAATAAAAGATCATGATAGCTCGTCAACAAAAATTCATGAACATAATGCAAATCATAGTCTTCTAGATGTATGAAGCCTTTAGTATGAGGAGAGCCCGTTACTGCTAATGTTCCTGACTGATGCTGATCTCCATAATTAACTTGAGTCCCGCCAAGACAGACACAAATGCAATTTGGTGCCAAAACTTCATTATGCTACGTATATGGAATAGATCAAGAGAGACTTAAAAAATAAGCTCTCCTGATGGACACAACAAACTAAGTGTTGTGAGCATGGAGACATTAACAAGCCTTTCTTTTCCGATTCTCCTCTGAGGCAGCATCTGATTGAGTCTGGCCAAATACAGAACTGCAAAACATGCAAAGGCACAAAATAACCAAATCATAACACAGTAAAAGACATTTACCAAGACAAGAAGTACACTGTAAGTATCAAGTAACCATATTTCCATTCTATTACTTAAATCTCAATATTATTTACAGTCCTGAACGGCTGAAGCCAATCATAGTTTGGTCACTTATGTTTCCATCCATGAGCATTCCCTTTTTAAAGGGGCATTATATGAGATTGTCCAGAATATAGGACTGAAAACTTCATCCCAATTAGTAAGCATTCTCTTCCACATAATGTAGGTTTTCTTCTAAATATGCAAACCATTAAATTAGATACATTATCTTTCAGACTTTCACCCAAAGCTATAAAATTCGGCTATATAGAGGAATTTTGCTATTTGTATTAATAGCAGCCTGATAATAAATGAATAAAAGAAATTGAAGAATACAGCAGAAAGAGGGAAGATTTCCGTAAAAGATGAACTGACTACTACAGCTGCAAATAATGAACATTTACATTCATTTGATGCATCATAAACGGCGAAGCTTATGGAAACATAATGACAAATGGAATGATATAATTTTAGAAAAATACGCTTACCTACAGGTTGAGCACTTGTCGTGATGCTTACAGAATATGGACAAGCATACTGAACATACATAGCCCAGGTCAATTGTTTGCTTATGGCAGAAGCACCTGAACATTTCATACAATTATCTAAGTGTAGATCTCATAGTTTCTATTAGACAGAATAAAATTGTCCACACAAAAAGAGGTTGCCCTCAGGTAAACAGGTTTTTATATTTAGCGAATTAAGGCTTCAAAAGTTGGGTTATAGTAAGCATGGATAAATATATTTCATATTTACTCAACCACGGGTTACATAAAGACTTGCCAAATGCCAAGACAAATGTCAATTTATCTCAAAATACATAATTTGATATCTTCAGTGTAGAAGCAATGTAGAGAACAAAGTCATAAATAGTTGTGTATTTTCAAAATAACATAAATTAAAAAGGGAAAAAGATCAATTGGACAAAATGCTTCCATCTTTACAGGACGTATGGAGAAACAGAGTGGAAAAACAAAAATAAAAAATCTCAAACAGGAAAAGATTAACAGAAAAGAAATAACTTACGAAGCACGAAAATCCACACCCAGAGATTTAGGAAGCTTTAAAAATTCACGAGAATGCAAATCAGTTGCAAACACTGTCTACATAGACAGAGTCACATTAGTGTCAGAAGAAAATTAAAAAGTAAAATTGCAAATACAAATAGTCAGATCTTGATAAACAAAAAAAACTACGATAATTTGTTTATCCATTAAAGTTGATATGATTCTAGCAGAGGGCAGTCATTGAATTTTTAAGTTTGAGTAATATATAATGGTTTATTAGATTAGTTTTAGTTTTGCAAATCTGCTAGATTATTTGGTTGCACTGTTTTTTTTTAATGGCTAAATATATATTGAAACATTCCAACCCAAGCAAAATATATACCCGAATTGGAATAGAGAGATTGCACACCTGCGCTAGCAGGGCAAAACAAGTGATAAACAGCACCACTAAACAACAAGATAAAAACACAAAACACGGCATACTCATTTACAATTAATAACTTATTCCACCGAAATTGCTAAAGGCATAAGGCACCAACTAAAAAGAGAGTCTGATAACACAGAAGAACAAGTCAGCCACTGTCATATAACCAATAACAAGCCGCAGCAGCCCACTAAATAACACCAAAAACCAGAGCAACACTTGACACAGGCCTACACAAGCTTAAAGACCACTAAAGAAAAAGAACAATGCAACAGAACCAAAGCCAAAGCCTTCCCTCTCCAACACACTGATAACCTGCTAAACCTCGTCTCTTACGAAACCAAATAGCTGATAGGGTCCCAAGACCACTCATACAGTGCACGGAAGTGTTGTCAAATTCTGTAAATACCAACACCATGCCAACACTTTAATGATATCCACCACTTCGTCCGCCGAAGCACCTTATTCTTGAAAATGCGGTCATTCCTTGCCTTCCATACTTATGGTTACATTTCTTTCTCTTCTACTAGAAGCCTATATATGAGTTTTATGAATTTTGTATATTATGATGATTAGTGTTACAAATCAACGATTTATGATTTTACTTCCCCTTCCGATTTTGCGTAAAACTCAATTTTAACTACCATGACTAGGGACTACATGGTACGTGCAAAAATGAGCCTGATGGTTTTGAATACTTTTTCCTACATTTTTGTTGACCCAAAAAGGATTCCAGCATACAGTTTGTACCACATGCATACCAACTTATTTGGAAGTGCACTCAAATCCCGCACACCAGTAACGAAAAAACAAATTGTCCATCTTGAAGTACTATCAAATAGAGATTTGACAATAATTTAATGACTTATTTGTTGAATAGCCGTTGGGTTCACTTTTCGATTTTAAACTAATTTCATGTCAAACAACTTATAGGGAAGGAAGACACATCGTAACACTAAAAGAACATTTAATTCATTTTTCTTGTGTGTATTCTAAAGGAATTCAGGTTCACAGCCTTTTCGTAACGAAGGTATTGTAAATTAATTATGACCAACTGATACCTTGATAAGAAGTGTTTGCCATCTTAAAGCAAAATATGAGGTGGCTTTGTCATTACCTTGTACTCTGGTGGTGTATATAACCAAGACATCGGTTTATGAACAGAGAAAACTAGTATCAGCATTATGTATTTTATCTTGCACTGCCATTGGGGTTTCTATACCACGGTTATTTTGAAGTCTTATGTTTTAGAGGTAAACTGATTCCAAAAATATTTTATTATAAGCAAGGCTAAGGCTACTAAACAAATCTAGTGTTTAGTGAGAGCATTCGATGAATGTTAATATGAACTTAACCCACAGTAATTTAATTGTAATACTAGTATATACTCATTTAAAAATCATGTCTACTTGTAGCGCACTAACACATGTACTATTCAAGTCCTGGGGCGAACGCGAGTCAATTAAGACAGAATTACTGAAAGATACTGAAAAAGCAGTCAAATGTGGCAATTAAAACACAAACTTACTGAAAGATATTGAAAAAGCCCTTCCATTTGGGGAGGCCTGTAATATATGCCACCAGTTATGTATGAAGCCTGCCATACATAATATAGAGATAAAGGACCAACTCATTAAGTTTGTAGGTGTGTGTGTGTGTGTGTGTGTGTGTGTGTGTGTGTGTGTGTGTGTTTGTTTAATTTAACTACCTGCTGAAGGAATGCAGAATTGTTTGAACCAATAAAACAAGAATCTACAGGAACCTGCATTGCCAAAATAATACACTAAGTAGCCAACAAAAAAACAAGCAATCCTTCTATGTTATTATATAAATATATGTTATTGAAGTCACAGGCAGTAAAAAGCCAGGGTAGAAACCAATCATAAAGGAACAATGAAATAAAAAATGAGATTGAGTACATACTGAAGAACGCTGAGCAGAGAATATTGCATTCATGATTGCCACATACCTGAAAAGGATGGAAAGTATGATTTGAAGTGAAACAGAAATGCAGAAATTAAGAGTATAAAATGTAAAGATCATAAGGTAGGTACTGTTCTGGTCCATCAGTAGATCCTTGCAGACATAGAATCTGTTCACAAATAAGTAAAATAAATAAATAAAGTAATTATCCAAAATATGTAAACTATAAACGAAATGTAAAGAAAAATGAAGCCAAAATATAAATTCACAAAAAAGGAAGAATAGCTGGAAATACTAACAATGACAAAAAAAAATTAAAAAAGCAACTGCCTATATATGAATATAAAAACAAAGATGGCCAATCATATGACTTATGAGCAAATTGGAATATGTTTATCAATCTCCTACTTGGTACTCCAATTTAAACCAATTCAAAATCAACCAGATGTCAATAACTATATATCTTGGATCAACACATTATTGTTTGTTTTCACAAACAAGTGAAAGTTAAAAACTTGTAGATACGAGACTGAACACGATACATAGCATGAAATAATCAACGACTACAAAAACCCAAGGCTTATAAGAAATGTGTTCAAAAAACCAAAAAACCACAATATCAACTTTCATTCAACAATAGCCCATCAGCTCTAATGTCACATTCACTACTATCAACCCACGTTAACAGTAACACAATAAAATACTTCAGTCAATCATATTTGACAAACATCTCCAACTACAATTATCACATTCAAGTGTAGTATAAAATAAAATTCCATACAAAATCAAATCCTTGATTAGGCACACACATACATACCCGAGGTTGAGGATGCATCGGTCCTGAACGAAAAGCTCTCTGTATATCTAATAATCAATTAAGGCCAAACAAAAATCTCAATAATCATAATGCACTCAGCTTCAAATTCAAATTCAAAATCACTTATGATTCAATTTCGACAACAGCAACAGGAACAAAAAAAAACCCCAACCCTAACCGTTAATTATTATTTTGAATTCATAAAGCAAAATGAAAAATGATTGAAAAAAAAGGATACAACAAAGTGCCATGGACAATGCTCCAGATAAGAGCGAAGAAGGAACGGTTCCAGGTTTATGATGAGGCGTAGTCAATTGTTGATCCTTAGCGACGAATTGATCGAGATTATGAAGAAGATTAGAATAAATCGCAGGCATTGTACCGTTAGTGGAAGCATGATTGTTATCAGAAGCGGAATCGTAAACGTAGGAACAAGAATTGCATCCGGTAGCGATAACTACGACTTGGTTGAGTTGGCCGAGGAGGAGTATCGAATTGAGAAACGCAAGAACCTGAAAAAAGTGAATTGAATGAATGAATAAGAGGAATGAGTGAAGGAGAGTGTTGATGATGATAGTTAGTTACTTGAGAGAGGAATTCGGAGAAGTGAAAGGTGAAAGAAGACCAGAAGAAAGGGTTGGTGTCGAGTGTCACGACGAGGAGGCTGACGTCATCTGCGTAATTCTTTGAAGGAGCTGCAGTAGTCATCGTGTGTTCAATATTAGGAAGAAGCCGGATATAAATTTTACGCCCTCAAGTCTTTTATAAACAAAAATAATTTGCATTATTTATTTAAAAAAAGTTATTTTTATTACGGTAAATAAATGTAAAATAGATTCTGATTTTACTTTAAATCTCTAAATTATTTTATTTCAAAATCACTTTTATTTTAATCCATAACAAAAGGACCCTTATTTGCTATTTGTGTAATTAGAAGGTACATTTAGAAGTAAAATAATAATTCTACATTGAAAAATGCATGTAACATTCGGTTTAAAACATTTTTTTTCCTAAAACGACACTCGTTTTACACTCTTTAATTCTTATATTATATTTTTTTTTAAGGTTTTCTTATATTATACTTAAAAGTAAATCAATTGGCCAAAAGAATATTAAACATAACTCTTATAAATCAATATTGCTTTAAAATGAATTTGTGAAATTACTTAGTACAAAATGTTTGATGTTTTTTAAAGTTAATTAATAGATTTTCAGTAAGTCATTTGTGCTAAGAAAATACTTAATGCAAAATTTAGAGTAGCACAAAATACATAACGCAAAATTTAGAGTATGTGGTTGGAGATTTTTGAAGGAGAGAGAATAATTTAAATGAGATTAGTTTGTTCAAGTTTTTTAAGAGTGAAAGAGATAATTGCCTCCCCCAAATTAAGGCTTTTATGAATGGGATAGGAAGGATGTTAAAATATAAATTATTATATTAACAAAATAAACTATCCTCACTGCTACATTTGGTGCTTACCGTGCTTACCTCTTCTTTATTTATTTATTTATTTATTCTTCACGTGTAGCATTCCATTCGCATTCCATTCAAAAGCATGAATTATGAAAACACTGTATCAACTACTAATCATCATGAGAATGAACAAAAGATCAAATGTCACTTCTATAACCTTGTTTTGTCTAGACTGATGATGATCTAAACCCCTTTGCCTTTAGTACATGCCTGTTGAGCTGTTGTATCCTACCTATTTATTTTGTTCGTTCTTATGTCTTGGTGGTTTGTTAGCTGTGGTTTAGCATACATACTGCCTTGTGCGGGTCTGGTACTTTGGTTCATTATTTTTGCTTCAGGATGTGAATTTTTTTAGTACAGGTGCTGGCTTGTGTTGTAGTGTTGTTCCATGGTGGGGCATGTATGAATTTAACATCCAGTTCTTAACTACATAACCAGGTTTCACTTACCTCTCCGTTGAACTCTGGATTACAAAGGAAATTGAAGGGTTGACACAAAAAACATATGATTACAAAGTGTGTACAATGGCGCCACCATTAATTTCTTGGAACTTCTATGAATGATTGATAACAGATTATACCTAGAATTACTGACCCTAGATGAACAAAATAGTTCACCAAAACACCAAGTAATAAAAGGCTAAACGTAAGATTAAACCCGAAATCCCATGTTTTCCAGATTCACAATCAGTTAAAGAGTACAAATGAATACTAGCAACTACAATAGATAGGAGCACCTGTGGCAAAGACATAATTAAACCCACCACAAAATTGGAAGATTACAATGCTACAGGGATCATCAACTTGACAAATAATAACACAAGTGTGAGTGTCAAAGTGGGTAATGGTTTCACCAAGGAGCATGCGGCAGAAGCACCGGAAGAAATTCCACTAATAGGGCCATTAGCAAATCCTGAAGGCACCACAGAGGATTTGGGAGATCTCCCATCAGTTCCGTCTAACAGTGATGATGGTGACGGGGCCGGTGCAAATAATGATTCTCTCGGAACAACTGTAGGTGGGGCGATAAGAGGAGGGAATTCCTGCGACCCTGCAGTATCATTTAAAATACATTTAGCACTTTGAAGGCGTCTCAGAAAATCTGACTTACTATAATGCCATATATGATACTCATTGCTACGTTTCATGGCTCCTTCCATCACTTAAATATGAATTACAGTGCTACATGATAGTAAATCTCAGTCACTCTAGTTTCCGCTGTTAAAGACTATGGCACTTTGAGTTCACACAATTTGCTATTATATAGCACATAGAAAAATCATGAAGAATGGATATAGCTCATTGATTGCATCTCTAACATAACAAAAATTTATACATTTGAAGTATCATCCATTCAGAATCAACCCATGTTCAAGTGGCTAAAATGCTGAATAGAATATCTAATGGTACATAAACTGGCCACCTAATGTGAACTGGGTCAAGTGACATCATGGTTGATACATCATTCAGTGTGAAAAGTAACGAAAAAACGATGACTCGTTTAACAGTCAAGAACGCCATTCTGCAATATATTAAAGAGCTATTATAATCCCTATATAAATATGTATATATAAGGATGCAGCACACTGACCTGGACATCGAGGTTGGAGGGATGGTGTCAACCTGCAGGATACAAGAAAATTAATCGAGCTTAAACTCAAAGACGGGTACAGCAAAATATACATTATTGAAATTGAAATGTCTCAATGAGAAAAGCAGGAACACAGAGGATAAACATACGTTGTTGCTATGGTACCGTTAACAATACCATCGTAGGTGCAAGAAGTCACATTGCAACCACCACTAGTCTGTTGCACGGTAACATTACCAAGCATAAGATTGCTGTTCTTACATTGCATGCTCGAGCAAGAAACAGCTAGAGAAGCTGGCATACAGTACAAACTGCAGAGAAAGTAAGAAACCCAGATACACAAGTCAGAATATTCTCAATTTCAAAAATGGTTAGTTTGACACGGTAACAATGGTGCAAAAATTCCCTGGATTCGTTTGGCATAAAAAACATTTAACCCTTAATTAACACCAACGTTTTCCTTCAAACAAAATGACCCTACAAAAGAATCTAGATTTATGTATAAAGAGAGTAAGGTATGGATTGCAAACAGATAATAAAAAGATGCCTGGTGAGTACTTTAAGTTTCGGGGTCCACAGCTACACTGCACACAGTGTCCTGCTGTAATAGCATAACTTCCATTAGGGACAAGCAATCCAAAATCAGCAGAAGATTTCGGAAAATTTGAAGCACAAGCTGCAAAATGAAGAACAAATGTTAGCAATTAAAGAGCATTACATTCACAGCATAGACCGAACAAGACCTTATTTGGATAAACAACTTAATCAAGCACTTATAGCATTTAGTGCTTATCGTATAAGCACTCATGTATGAGCTATTATTACAACAAAAGATAAAATAAAGCCAGACTATTTTCCTATAAGCTATAAGTTGTTTTCATAAGTTATCTTGGAAGCTTATGGAAGTAAGCTAAAAACAATTTATATATGTCATAAGTTGTTTCATAAGCTCTCATAGATAATCTCAAACAAGTTAATACAAACAGACCCTAAATTACAGAAACTACAAAGAAAAACAAAACAAAAAACAAATGCAATTTGAAAAATTTAATGGTGAAGATGAAATTAAGCACTTGTAGCATAAGTGCTAATCAAATGAGTGTTTATGTACAAATTACTTTTATGACAAAAGATAAAATGAAATAAAACCGATGTTTTTGGTAAGTAGACAAAGTGCCAAAAACCACAAAATATCACATGAAACTTATACACACAGCTGCAAAGTTTAGATTCAAACCCGGATGAAGGTGTTCAACCTAATGATATCTGCTTTGTCAATTGAGCTAGGCTTTACCAACGAAATCAAACTATTTTCCTATAAGCTATAATTTAGGGAAATAAGTCGAAAGCAGCTTATATACATCCTAAGCCGTTTACATAAGCTCTCAAACACTCTCACAAGCATAATGCAAGTAGATAATTTCAAATAAGTCCATCCAAACAGACCCTAAATTAAATTAAAGAAAGTACAACGAAAAACAAAAAAACTAACACAATGTGAAAAGCTAAAGCATGAAAATGAAATTACCGGGAATAGGAATGGCAAGAATATCACCAGCAGAAATCCCAGTAGTCCCCATAGCATTAACATTCATCAAATCAGTAATAGTAGTAAAATACCTAGCAGCAAGAGAATTCAAACTATCCAACGGCCGAACAACATACGACATATAAATCGCGGGCAACCCATTATCCGAACCATTAAAACAAGTACAAGGAAGAGGAACAACAAGGTTCTGACCAACATCAAGAACATTCGGATCCGTAACAGAGTTAGCTTCTCTAAGCTGATCAGAAGAAACCAAACCACCGTAAATAGAGTCGGCAATGGATGAAAGTGTGTCAGAAGGACGGATTTTGTAGTTGGTTGAAACGGATTTGCGGATTCCATCAACGCAAGAGCATTGGATTGGGATTTTGAGGTAGAGTTTTGAAGGGAGGATGTGGTGTTCAACGTCAGGGTAAGAGATGTCTATGGAGTTTGCAGTGAGGAGTGAGATTGGGTCGATTTGAAAGAGTGAAGAGAGTTCGGAGACTTTGAGGTCTGTGTAGAGAGTGTAACCTAGGAGAGAGTTGCATGTGTCGGAGGTTGTGCATGGTTCTATTGTTGATTTTGAGGTTGTTGTTGTGAAGAGTTTGAAGAGGAACAGCAACAGTAATAGAATGTTTTTGTTCTGCATTGTTGAAATGAAATGTTTGGGTTTAGGGTTTTTGAGTTCAGGAAAAGGAAAAGGAAAGTTTCACTTTGAAAGAGAGAACAGAAAAGGGAAGTAGTGGAAACAGGTGTGTTGCATTATATGCATAGAATAGAAGAAGACAAGTAAAAAAACATGAAGAACACTGGTCGTATAGTTAGATCCTCGATCATTGAAATTTCAACATTAGTTGTCTAGCTGGACTGTTTTGTCCCTCTGTCCGAATTTATCTTTTTCATGGAGTAGTAATTTAGATGACAAAATTAATCTTATATTTAAGTATCCATTATTAATCTAAATATGTTATGGAAAAAAATTGCTAATTTCAGGGTTTGTACTTTGAGATATTATTAATCGTTTTTTAATTTTGTCTTTTGCATGGTTATGTCATATCATGTGGGTTTGTTGTTGTGATTATAGATCTACAAATAGAGGGGTATTGTTGTAATTACGAGGTTTGCTTTTCTAATTTGTGGACAATCCGGTGTGCCCCACGTTGGAGCTGTATTGGTTGGTATGGTATGGTACGATTATGGTATGCTTTTTAAAGCATTTGGGCAAAGAATTAAAAACTGTGTTGCCATCATATTTATTTGCGAAAATATTTTTTATTTTCATGAAGAAAATATTTGATTAACTAGAGAAAAAAACTGAGGTAGAATCTTTGGCATTATTAGGGTGGAGAGAAGATCTTTGGCATCATTTTGTGAAAATACCTTTTGTTTTAAATATAAAAAACTAAGCATCCACAATGGAGACATTCATTTTTTTGGTACTTAAATGGATCTCACACGTACACATCATTCATTTATAATTTTTTAATAATAGTACCTAATAAGCACTCAATCCTTCCAACTCAGATCTCACACAAAGTTTTTAAATGAGACCCACTAATCAACTATCAATAACTTTATGTCACTACATTTTAATTTTTTAATATTAAAATAGTGCAGGCCCGTTTAAAGTTTGGGGTTTTAAATAAGATCTCGGATCTTATAAGGCCTTGAAAAAATTTCTCCCCGATGAAATACCTATTAGGTACCGGATCTTAAATGTTTAAGACCCTTCCATTAGAGATGGTCTAAAGTTTTTTTAAAGTCTATTCATAGCCAAACTTTAGTTTCTTTCAAAAATATTAATATGAAATATGTGCTTTTAAATATTGTCAGGTTTTTTTAAAAAATTGATTGGGTTACTTATTTAAATAAATTCATATGAAATATATGCTTGTAAGTATGCGAACATGTATTTTTAAAAATGTCATATCAGACTTTCGCAATGTTGTGCTAAAAAAACCACCATTAGGTTTGTAAAAAAAAAAAAAAACACCCTTAGGTCTTGCGAGCCTTAACTTGACTCTTCATATTCCCACCATTAGACATCATACATCAAATGATAAATTAATAGAGGAGCAACATGCTTAACAATATTGAGTGAAAAAAAAGTGAAAAGACAATGTTGAGACAAGATATGAAAAATATTCGTTAGTCTCTTGTCGCGAAAAAACAAATAGAACCAGTCTAATTTGTCATATGTAGTATGGTGAAAACTTCCTAAAACACAATAAGAAGAAGAGATAGAGATTGTATCAGGTGTATTGGCCTGTTATAGACCATAAGATAATCAATATAAAAAACAATGTTCTTAATATCATGATTTTCCGCCATAATGATTCCATTTCGCAATGCCCACATTTCCACACAAAAGAGAGTTGTTGAAATCAAGTTTACACAAAAAATATATTTTAATGAATGACCACGAAGATCATGAAATTTTTTTTTTATAAAAAGACAATCGACATGAAATGAAGACCACCAATAATCTTAACAATTATTTGGAATACTTATATAAAAAAACGAAAGAGTTTAGACTATACTAATAGAGTTTACTAGTTTAATTTATAGCAATTATATCCTTCCCCTTACACTAGCCAAACACATGAATGAAAATTGAATATCACATTTTTAGCCTATGGCGGGAACAAATCCGAATTCCCTCCAATTTAAGTTACGCTAAAATTTCAACTCTCACTCATATTCCCCTTTTCTCCTTCAACCATTACCCCCAAATTCCAAAACCCTAATCAATCAATCTCAATTCTCCGCGATGGCCGATCCCGTCACAGATCCCAGTCCATCCAGCAACGCCGCCACACCGCCGGTCCGTAATGTCCGCCGGAGGTTAGTCCAATCGACGCTCTTCCCTCTCAAGCCACCGCTCAACAAGCCAGAGGAAAACGACGATAGTGGTGACGACCAAGATGAGGATTATTGCGATACGAAGAAGAACCGTAGGAAGAGAAAATCCAAAGGAAAAATTACTCCGTCGAATAAAGGTTCTAAGGTTAGTGATCCTTTTTGTAATTTTATTTCTCTATTTTGATTTTCAATTTTCAATTTTTCAATAGTGTTGAATTTGAATATAGTTTTTTTTTTTTTTTTTTTT
>Ga0099826_10000220_pt1 | contig 24821 bp, 21 predicted proteins | sample Mtrugardesep15_FD_76830 | JGI IMG/M metagenome (GOLD analysis project Ga0099826, IMG submission 76830) | Root nodule microbial communities of legume samples collected from California, USA - M. trunc garden sep15 | ecosystem: Host-associated > Plants > Roots > Nodule | place: USA: California... | reverse complement strand
GCAGAACCGATATTCGGTTTGAAAGCGAATGCCCGCTTTTGTAGTTTCCAGTTCAATAGCGAACGGCCGATATGGGGTCTGAAGCGGTCATAGGGCTCGACCGCCCCGGCCTCCAGGACCGGACGGTCCGCTCACGGCTCCATTTCAGCCGTCCCGCGCAAAACGACCCGACGTCCGTCCGCGGAGGATTTCAGAGGGTTAGCTGTATTCCAGAAACAGGGTCGTGGGTCCGTATTCCTTCAAGAGCTTTGCATGTGGTTAAGCGCGCCAAACTGGCGCGCTCGACACTTTCTTCATTTCTGGGGAAGGCCCGCTATCGCGTCGAATACGCGCGCGGAATACGTCATAGCCATGCCGGCGTTGAGTGCGACGCGAGCCCCTCCGCAATCTCACCTTCGGTCGCACCGAGCTCGATGGCCTTCTTGGCGTGAACGGCGATACAGCCATCGCAGCGGGTAGTAACTGCCACGGCGAGTGCAATGATCTCGTGCATCTTCGGCTCGAGATGACCTATCTTGTTGCTGCTGCCTTCGATCATGCTCAGGCCCCGGGGAACATCCTGGCTAAGCTTTGCAAAGTCGCCGACCCGGCTGATCAACGCGTCGCGGTATCTGTTGTGCTCAGGAGCAGAAGTGCGCTGGTTGTCATCGCGGCTGCCGCTGCACAAAAAGCCATTGTCGGGGACAACCGGATGAGAAAGCCGTCAATCAAAGCGCCAGGGGCAAGCGATCTCCTCAACTTTTCCGGAGTGGCTCCCTGGATGACTGTTTCCTGTGGCCAGGCGACACAGCATTCGGTTCCGAAATGAAGCTGCGTTCGGCAAGTTCATGGAACTCACAAACTACGAAGCCCTTCCGTGACCGTATGAGAATATCGCGGCGATTTATATTGATATAAATCAAATATAACTGTGCGGATTCGTACAATTAAACAATTTAAGCTATATACTTTAGTTTAGTGAGCGGGATTTTAGTCGCAAATTTGCGACAAATTCCGAGAGTTGCATTATTCAATACTGAGATCATTAACCTTCGCGGGTCACGCTCAAACTCCTCAGGCCGCATAAGGCGCCGAGAACCAGGAGTAAGAGACGGTGCGCATTCGATCAATTCAGCTCAAAATTGCCCTTCTCGCGGGCGTCTGCGTCGTTGCGGCAAGTGGCGCGCTGGTGGGATATAGCATTATATCCGCCGCCAACAGTAAGGCATTCGTCGGCAAACACGTCGATACACTAACGGAAGACAGCACCAAGAACCATCTCAAGACGTTGGCTCTTGCACAGGCCGCGCTGATCAAGTCGCCGCTCGACATGGCCTTCGATTCGGCACGCAACATGGCCCGGATGTTCGAGATATCGGCACCTAACGACAATGAAGCTACAACACCGGTTGGCAAACGCCGCACCGAGCTCAATGCCATCCTCCTCAACGTCCTGAAGGATAATCCACGCTTCAATGGAACCTACAGCGCCTGGGAGCCGAATGCGCTCGATGGCCAGGACCAGCTCTTTCGCGACAAGCAGGATGTTGGCTCGGATGCCACCGGGCGTTTCCTGCCTTACTGGACACGGAGCGCCGATGGAAAACTGGCTGTCCAACCGCTGGTCGAATATGACAGCGCAGACTTGCATCCGAACGGTGTCGTGAAAGGTGGATGGTATCTTGGCCCGAAGAGTGGAGCCGGGGAGAGCATTCTGGACCCATTGCCTTATATCGTTCAGGGTAAAAATGTTTACCTCGCGACCATGTCGGTGCCCATCACCATCGACGGCAAGTTTGTTGGTGTTGCCGGCGCCGACTTTGATCTTAACTTCGTCCAGACGCTTGCGGAAGATGTGAAGGCATCGATCTACGGCGGCAAGGCCGCCGTCGACATTGTCAGCTACAAGGGTCTTGTTGTCGCATCCAGTGACCATCCGGATGCGATTGGCCGCCCTTTTGGCCAGATAAGTCCTGCGGCCACGTCGCAACTTCCATCGATCCAGGCCGGTCGCGATACAATCGAGGGAAATGCAGAGACGTTTACGGCCCTGTCGCCCATTGTCATTGGCCGGACGAGCACACCATGGTCCGTCATCATCACAGTACCAAAATCGGTGGCAATGGCCGAGGCCACAGCCCTCACATCATCGCTGGCAGACCGCAACAATGCCGACACTCTGTTCCAGATTATCGTCGGCATCATCATTGCAGCCGGTGGCATCGCGGCGATGTGGTTCGTCGCGCGCACCATTGCGTCTCCCATCAAGCAGATGACGGCTGCCATGGACCGGCTGGCGCAGAGCGACGTCTCGATAGAAGTCCCCGGGCTCGGCCGCGTTGACGAAATCGGCGCAATGGCCGCCGCCGTCTCTGTCTTCCGAGAAAACGCGATACAGAAAACTGCAATGGAAGAAGAGGCGCAAGCCAGTCGTTCCATGAGTGAGCGGCAACGCCTGGAACGGGAAGCGGACAAGGCGCGAGAGGCTGCGGAATCCCAGTTCGTCGTCGATTCTTTGGCAACCGGCCTGCAGCGGCTGGCGGACGGCGACGTCGCCTATCGGATTTCGACACCCTTCCCCGTCCATCTTGATACGCTGCGTCTCGACTTCAACAACTCGCTGACCAAACTTCATGAGGCCTTACAGGCGGTCATGGAGAATGCTCGTGGCATCGACGGTGGTGCGAATGAAATTCGATCCGCCGCAGATGACCTGGCAAAGCGGACCGAGCAACAGGCCGCATCCGTCGAAGAAACAGCGGCCGCCCTGGAACAGATTACGACGACGATGCGTGACTCCACAAAGAGGGCGGAAGAGGCAGGCGTTCTTGTCTCGCGCACGAGAATTGGTGCAGAAAAGGCCGGGGAGGTCGTTCGCAACGCAGTGCATGCGATGCGGCAGATCGAGAAATCTTCCGGTGAGATCAGCAATATTATCGGCGTCATCGATGAAATCGCATTCCAGACCAACCTGCTTGCATTGAACGCCGGCGTTGAGGCGGCCCGCGCTGGCGAGGCAGGCAAAGGTTTTGCGGTGGTGGCGCAGGAGGTGCGCGAACTTGCGCAGCGCTCTGCCAATGCCGCTAAGGAGATCAAAGCGCTTATCATAACGTCTGGAGAGCAGGTGCGGACCGGCGTCACCCTGGTTGGCGAAACGGGGAAATCTCTGGAAGTCATGGTCGGTGAGGTTCAGCAAATCAACAGCCACGTCAGTGCGATCGTGGAATCGGCGCGAGAACAGTCAGTAGGCATTCAGGAGATCAACACTGCCGTCAACACGATTGACCATGGCACACAGCAGAATGCGGCCATGGTCGAGGAGTCCACAGCGGCCAGCCACAGCCTGGCTAGCGAAGCGGATGCGTTGAACAAGCTGATCTCGCAGTTCAATCTGGGCGGCCAGCCAGCATACCATCAGCCGGTCCGTCTCGCGTCGAGCAATCCACGCCCTGTCCCATCACCCGCAAAAGCGCTGGGACGAAAGATTGCAAACGCATTCGGTACGACTTCGGAGCAGTCTTGGAAGGAGCTGTGAGTGGAAACCGCTGGGCACTCAAACGGCGCAGCGGCTTCACGTTCATGAAAGCGAACCCGTCATTACTACCTGGCATGCTTTGCTCGGCCTGACAAAGCTACCTTATCTCCATGGTGAAAGACATGCTGAAACGTATCGGCAAAGACCAGTTGCGCGTTGGAATGTTTATAGAGGCCATTGAAGGGTCTTGGCTCAACGCGCCGTTTTCGGGTCATCGCTATACACTCGAATGCGAGGAGGAAGCGGCACGTTTAAAATGCAGCGATCTCTACGGTGTTTTCATCAACACATCAAAAGGGCTGGACGTGACGCCCGCGGTTGCCGAACAACACGAAACTAATGCCTTGTGTCAGGCGGCCAAGACCCCTTATGGGTCCAGCGGTCGGAAGGTACGTATTTTGACCGCCGACAAGATTAAGCGGACCTCTGGCTTGTTGAAGGGCATCTTTGATGATGTCAATGCCGGGGCCGCTGTTACCGTTGAAACGGTGTCTCCCGTAATCGAAGAAATTACCCAGTCGTTGGATGTTGATCCGTCCGTATTCATAAACATGACCCGAATGAAATCGAAAGACGAGGCGACTTTTCTTCACTCCCTGGCCGTGTCGGCTTTGATGATCTGCTTGGCGCGGCACCTGAAAATCGATAAGTTCCTTGTTCCCGTTTTGGGGATGAGTGGTCTCCTTCACGATATTGGAAAAATCGGGATGCCGATCGAGATCTTGACCAAGGCCGGTACTCTCACCGATGCCGAGATGGAGCTCATTCGTCGCCATCCGGAACTTGGGCATCGCATGCTTTCGCGCGGCAAGGGGATGCCTGAAATTGTGCTGGATGTATGCCTTCATCACCACGAACGACCGTACGGAAAAGGATACCCAATTGGTCTCCGTAACGGGGAGATCAGCCTTTACTCGAGAATGGCCGCGATCTGTGATGTTTACGATGCCCTTACATCGGCCCGGCCATACAAAAAGCCATGGACCGCCTCGGAAGCGGTATCGTGGATGCTGGATACTAAAGGGGCGTTTGACCGAGGCCTTTTGCGAGAGTTCATTGATGGGGTGATCAGAGCGTGAAAGTTCGAGATTATCCAGTTGGAACCCTGAATTCGTAGGATAGGTTCGTCGGGTGAGATTAGCTGATGGCGTTCGGTTAGCTGAAACTCGACAGCCCCGATACGTTCTGTGTCCCACAAGCTGTCCCCACATAACGCCGCGCGAAGGCTTCTTCGGTCGGTTGAAAACCGAACTCTTCTATTCCAGCGACTGGAAGATCATTACAATCGAGCAATTTGTCCACGAGATTGATGCCATCCGATGGTACAATGAAAAGCGCATCAAATTATCACTAGGGTCGCTCAGCCCGATCGACTATCGAAGAGGTCTCGGCCTTAACATATAAATCTGTCAAGTTTTTATCCGGTCCCCGGCCTTTATTCAATTGAGCACTTCTCTCCGGCGAAGGCGGGGCACTGCCGGACAGAAAATGGACCGATCTCCCGCGAGATGCCAAGCAGAATGGTTTGCGTATTGGGCCTAATGGCTAGTCCGCGCAAGTGGCGCATCTCTGAGACACTTCGAGATTTATAAAAGTAAATCACATTTGACAATTATAAAGATAGAACATTATATCCCCGTAGATGCACTTGGCGCCCTGCGGCGCTCCTGAAGTGCGGCGGGGGAAGTTATGGAAATTCGGGAGGAAAGCCTGACGCGCCTCGCGTCGGGCGGGCGTTTTGACGTGCTGATTTTGGGCGGTGGCGTGAATGGCGTCGCAGTCCTACGAGAACTCGCGTTGAACGGCATCTCGGCACTTCTGATCGACAGCGCCGACTTTTGTCGCGGCGCGACCGGTGCCTCTTCGCGCATGGCTCATGGCGGTTTGCGCTATCTCGAGAACCGGGAGTTCAACCTGGTTGCGGAATCCGCGCGCGAACGCAATCGGCTGCTGCATCACGCCGCGCATTTCGTACGTCCTCTCGAAGTAGCCGTGCCTCTCTCCACCTTCTTGCGCGGGCTTCCGGGATCGATCCTTCGCTTTCTCGGATTCAACTGGAAGGGAAGTACCTTCAGCGCCACCGGCCTGAAGATAGCGCTCACGCTGTATGAGTATCTCGGACGCGAGGAACGCGCACTTCCCCGCCACAAGATCGTCCTTGCGCGCGACAAATTCCCGCATCGTCTTGCGCAGCGTTACAAGGCAGTCATCAGCTACTTTGATGCCCGCATCCGTAATCCTGAGGCTCTGGTGCTGGAGATGATCGAGGAGGCGTTGGCTGCGCACGCTGGGAGTGCTGCGATCAACTACGCCGGATGGCACCATGACGGCGGCGGCGCATTCACGATCACGGTAGGCGATGCTGGCCTAAGCACGACGATCTGCCCCAAAATAGTGGTGAACGCGACTGGCGCCTGGGTCGACGACGTCAACGCAGCACTCGGCTGCTCCACGAGATACATCCGCCCCGTGAAGGGAGCGCATCTTCTAATCAGAAACGGTGCTCTTCTGGAGCGCATGGGGAGCCGCGCATTTTACTTTGACGATGGAACGGGGCGGATGGTCATTGCCTATCCGCTCGATCGTACGGTCCTGCTGGGTACAACAGAAATTACAGTGAGCGATCCATCAGATAATACGATCGCCGAACATGAGATTTCATATCTGGCACGTTCCATTTCGAGCCTGTTCGAAGATATCGAGATTGGATCGGACGACATCGTCTTCATGACGACGGGCATCCGTCCATTGCAGGCTGGCGGCTCCGCCGACGCCAACCGTGCAAACCGTGACCATCGTCTCGCCGAGGACAGTATCAGCGGCGACGTACCGGTTCTGTCTCTGATTGGTGGCAAATGGACGACGTTCCGAGCGTTCGGCGAACAGGCCGCCGACCAGATATTCCGGCACCTCAATGTGACACGACAAGTCAGCACAGCAGGTCGTGATTATCCGGGCGCCGTCGGCTTTCCGCGAGATGAGATGAGCCATGGTCACGCAAAACGTACTCTCGCCACGCGTTACGGAATTCCAACGGAGAGGGCTGGCGACCTCTATTCTCGTTACGGCGCCATTGGAGAACGGGTCGCGGCGTTCTGCGCTGAGACGCCTGATCAGCCCCTCACGAACCTGCCGAGCTTCACCCGCAACGAGACCGTCTGGCTGATAAGGGAACGAGCGGCGGTGCATCTCGACGATCTGATCTTTCGGCGCTCCCAGATCGCGCTCGAGGGCTGTTGCACGCCCTTGCTTGTGCGGGAACTGGGGCAACTCTTGGGGGGTGAGCGCGGCCAGCTGCCCGAATGGGTCGAAAGCGAAATCGCTCGTTGCCTGAACAGCCCCGCGCTTTCCTTTGCAGGATCAGACCGAGGGGCAATGGAAGGGCGTCGTCATGGCTGATCTGTTTCTAGCCATTGATGCCGGCGGCACTGCTGTCAAGGCGGCGGTGTTTGACATAACAGGCCGACTGGTTGCCCAACGCAGCATCGATGTTGTCACCATCCATAGGGAAAACGGGTGGGTGGAACGCAAGCCGGAAGCCTTCTGGCACGGCACGGCTACAGCGATCCGCCAATTGACGAGCGGGGAAATTACCGCTGATCGCATCGTGGCCGTTGCCTGCACCGGCTTTGGTAATGGCGTGTTTCTGGTAGACGCCGAGGGCAGAGGGACGCGCGATGGCATCGTCTCTGTCGACCACAGGGCCCAAGGCATTGCCGATGAATTCAATCGCAACGGCACGAGCGAGCAGATCGAAGCGGTCACCGGGCAGCAAATCTGGGGTGGCCAGACGCTCATGCAACTCGTTTGGCTTGGGAAACACGAACCAGAGGTCGTTCGCCAAACCCGCTGGGCACTGGCTTGCAAAGACTTCCTGCGGATGCGGCTGACTGGCGTCGCCGCCACTGACCCGACAGATGCGAGCGGCGGTGGCATGCTTGATCTGGCGCATGGCGAATACAGCAATGCGCTTTTCGAATTAGCCGGAATTCCGGAACTCGCCGGTTGCGTGCCTGAAATCATCGAGAACTCAGGTATCGCGGGACACGTGTCGCACACGGCGGCAAAGGAAACAGGGTTGAGGACCGGGACGCCAGTCGTCGCTGCAATGATGGACGTAAGCGCCTGCGTTCTCGGCGCAGGATCGGTTGGTACGGACACCCTCACGATGATCGCGGGCACATGGTCGATTAATGGCGTCGAGTCGCAAGCTTCAATGACGAAGCGACCACCAATCCTAAACATGATCCATCGCGATCGCGCGTGCCGCCTTCTCGCCGATGGGAGCCCGACATCTGCGGGGAACCTGAATTGGTTTCTGAGCCGCGCGACAGGCGCCTCGATCGACGTGAAACAGGCGAATGCACTGGTCGCGCAAAGTCAAGTCAAGTCGCGGCGATGCCACTTCATGCCTTTCGTCAGCGGGCCTGCACCCCGTCGAGGCGCTTTTGTCGGCATGACCAACAGCGATGATCAGGCCTCGATGTTGCGCGCGATCTACGAAGGGGTCGCCTTCCAGCACCGTCGCCATGCCGAAAACGTCGTGAGCTACGTGGTGCCACAAAGTCCGAAAAAGATTCGGTTCGCCGGTGGCGCGTCAAAAAGTGCCGTCTGGGCTCAAGTGTTCGCCGATGTCTGCGGTCTTCCTGTCGAAGTGCCGGAGGGTGAGGAGATAGGCGCGCTCGGGGCCGCGATGTGTGCGGCGGTGGCGACCGGCCACTACTCCGACCTTGCCTTCGCTGCACAAGCGATGTGCCGCGTTGAGCGCACCGCCGAGCCGCGCCCGCAGCTCCGCGATTTTTACGAAGAACGATATGGCGAGTTTCTTCGCCTGGATCGCCGGCTGGCGGGACTCTTTGACCCATTAGCTGAACACTGAAGTCTGACAGTCTTGGAGGAGGAAAATCATGAGACTGAAATCTGCACTGCTGTTCTCTGCAAGCCTATTCGCCATGTCCGGGGTGGCGCTAGGCGCCGAAGACGCCTGCGTGGGCAAGGTGTCCGCGATTAATGTGATCGCGCAGGGCATGCCCTCCGTGACCGGGCTCGACAAGTACGTCGGGGAGTTTAATGCGAAATGGAAAACGACGGTCAAGATCAACTTGCTCGGCGAAAATGAGCGTCGCGCGAAGGCCCGGCTTGACGCGTCGACTGGTGCCGGCGCTTATCAGGTCTATTATGTGGACGAAGCCAACACGCCGGAATACGCGACTGCCGGCTGGCTCTATCCGCTCTCCGAAGTCCTGCCTAAGGACTATGACATCGCCGATTTCCGCTCGGATCTCAGTAATGTTGCGACCTTCGACGGCACTCAATATTTCGCACCGCTCGTCGGTGGCGGCGACATTCTCATGTATCGGAAGGACGTGCTTCAGAAGGCGGGCCTCCAGCCGCCGAAAACGCTCGACGATCTGGTCGCCGACATCAAAAAAGTCAACAATCCCAGTCAAAAGCTTTATGGCTGGTCGGCGCGTGGCCAACGCGGCTCGGGTATGAACGTCTGGCGCTGGACGCCTTTCTTCCGTGGTCTCGGCGGCGAATGGCAGGACAAGGACGGCAAGCCGACTTTCAACTCCGAAAAGGGCGTCGAGGCGACCAAGCTCTACCTCGACCTGATGCACTATGCCCCACCGGGCGTAGGCACATTCAACTGGTCTGACTCGGTCGAAGCATTCCGCGGCGGGCAGGTCGCCTTCCTCATCGAGTCAGACGTGTTCGGGCCGTGGATGGAAGATCCGGATAAGTCTGCCATCAAGGGTAATGTCGGTTACGTGCCGCCGCCTGAGCCGCTGGGGTCGGCGGGCTGGGGCCACGGTTTTGCCGTATCCAGGAGCGGCGCAAAGGATGAATGCACGCGCAAAGTTGCGGGCGATTTCGTCGGTTGGGCAACGTCAAAGGAGACGGAACAGCGTCGGCTGGCCGATGGCATCGCTTCCGACATCGGCCGCAAGTCGACGCTGCAGAGCGAAGCCTTCAAGAAAGCCGTTCCGGCCGAATACATCGACGCTCTTCTTGCAACCGGCTCGCGCACCAAGCTGCTGATCATGGCGAACCCGGCCTGGCCGGAAATCGGCGACAATCTCGGCCTGGCGCTCGAAGAGATCTTCACCGGCACGCAAAAGGACATCCAGCAGTCGCTCGATGACGTGGCGTTCCAGGCCGAGGACGCGCTTCGCCGCGTGAAATAGCCATACCTTGCGGCCGGCGCCTCAGATGAGCCGGTCGCAGCCCTCAATCCGAAGAGCACGTTATGAACAATCGACGTTTCCTATTCTGGACGCTGACGCCGGGCTTTGTTGTGGTTGCCATTCTGGCGATGACTTCCATCGCCGGGGCACTGTACTTCTCGCTCATGGACCGTTCGCTACGCTATCCGGACTATCATTTCGCGGGGCTGTACAACTACCAACGCCTTTTTTCCGACCGGCGCTTCATAAATGCGCTTCAGATTTCGGCGATCTGGGAGATCGTAACGGTGGCAGGCGCGCTGGTGGTAGCTACTCTGCTGTCGGTTCTCATTTTTGAGACGGTGAAGTCGTTCTGGCTGCGCAATCTGATCTGCTTCGCGTTTCTGGCTCCCGTTCTTCTGCCGCGCGTGGCAGCCGCCTTCATTTGGCGCTTCCTGTATTCGCCCTCTCTGGGCCTCGTCAATTATCTCGTCGGGCTCACGGGTTTCGGTCCGGTCGAGTTTCTCGCCGACCCGTCGTTGGCGCTCTTTTCGGTGGCCGTCGTTGATATTTGGCAATGGGGCCTGTTCTTCACCGTAATCATGCTGAAGCTTCTGGAAACCCTGCCCAAGGACCCTATCGAGGCGGCTCAGTTGGATCATGCGAAGACTTGGGAAATCCACGCCTATGTAACGCTACCTATGCTGAAGGCGCCGATCATCAGTCTTGCTCTGGTCAAGGCCGTGGAGTCTCTGCGCTCGTTCGATCTTATCTACGTGATGACCGGCGGGGGACCCGGCACTTCGACCGAAACGCTCGATCTCTACGCCTATCAGGCGGGCATCAATCTCGGCGGACGCATTTCCTATGCTTCGGCCATGTCGATCCTGCTGCTTGTGCTGACCACGATCGTCTTCACCCTCATCTGGAGAGGTATCCGCAAATGGGCCGTCTGATCCGCAGTTCCATCGTCAGCATCTTTCTGGCGCTCATGGTCTTCATCGCTTTGACGCCCATTCTGTGGACCGTTCTCGGCTCGTTCAAGCGACTGAAGGACATTATCACCCCAGTACCAAAGCTGTTCTTCTCTCCTACGCTCGAGAATTTCGCTACGATCTTGCAGAATCCCTCCATCCGGCAGGGGCTGGGTCATTCCGTCGTCGTAGTCGGAGCCTCGGTCATCATTGGCGCCCTACTTGGGGTTCCCGCGGCCTACGCGCTGGCCCGCCACGTGCGGGCATTGAAGGACGACATGCAGTTCTTCGTGCTGTCGCTGCGCTTCATGCCGCCAGTAGCGATCGCGATTCCGTTCATCGTGCTCTATCTCGACCTCGGTCTCTATGACACGCTGACGGGTCTTATCCTTGTCTATCTTGTTACAACAATCTCGACTGTCATCTGGTTGTCTGTGCCAGCTTTCGAGCGGGTTCCCAAGGAGATCGAGGAGGCCGCCGCGATGGAGGGTTGCGGTCCGGGCGAGATATTCCTGAAGTTCGCTCTGCCAATCGCTCTGCCGTCGCTGTTTGGCGCGCTGGTCTTCACCTTTGTACTGGTCTGGAACGAACTTCTTCTGGCTCTCACTCTTGCGGCGGGCAATGCCACGCTGCCGGTCGTCGCCGCCTCCATCACGTCGCTCGGCAAAGAAGTCCCTTGGGGCGTCATCAATGCCTCCACCGTCATTCTCGTTATTCCTCCGTTGGTATTTATCGGTCTGTTGATGAGCTTCATCAACGGCATGATGAAGCCTGCGCGGAGATAGGAAAGGTCATCATGGCAAACATTCGATGTGTCAACATCCGCAAGTCCTATGGCGGTCACACCGTGATCGAGAACCTGAACCTGGACATTGCCGATCAGGAATTCGTCGTCTTTCTCGGTCCCTCCGGCTGCGGCAAGTCCACCATGCTGCGGATGATCGCTGGACTCGAGGAGATTACCGACGGCTCGGTCAATATTGGCGACCGGGATGTCACTCATCTGCATCCCGGCGAGCGGGGCGTGGCCATGGTCTTCCAGTCATATGCTCTTTATCCGCATATGACGGTAGAGGACAACATCGCGTTTGGACTGCGCCGGCAGAAAGTGGCGGAGGACGAGATCGCGCGGCGAGTGAGACACGTCGCGGGCCTGCTCGGACTTGAGAGCTTCCTGGCACGCAAGCCGAAGAACCTTTCGGGCGGACAGCAGCAGCGCGTCGCGATGGCGCGCGCTATGATCAAGACGCCGAAGCTGTTCCTCTTCGACGAGCAGCTTTCCAACCTTGATGCGAAGCTGCGCGAAAAGCTTCGCACCGAGATCCGCAAAATGCATTTGGAATTGAAGACGACGACAATCTTCGTCACCCATGACCAGCTCGAAGCGATGACCATCGCCGACCGGATCGTTCTGATGCGCGCAGGTGAGATCGAGCAGCAGGGAACGCCGGCAGAAATTTTTGACCGACCCGCGACTCGTTTCGTCGCCGATTTCATCGGTTCGCCCGCCATGAACTTCCGCGTCTGCGAGGTAAGCCGTGAGGGGGGCAGGATCGAACTCGCGGCAGGCTCCATGCGGCTACAGGTACCTACCGACGAATACGGCGGGCTTATACAGGGGACAAAGATCGAGGTCGGGCTGCGACCGTCCAAGATGGAACTCGCGGCGCCGGGAGATCAGAATGCCATTACGGGCAGGATTGTTTTGGTGGAGAACATGGGCAGCGAAGGCCAGGTAATCGTCGATGTCGATGGCGAGGAAATGTCTTTCGTCACTAAAGCGTTCAGGAGGCTTGAGCCTGGCCAGCCAGTAAGTTTCTCAATCGACCCAGCCAGCATCCATGTGTTTTCGCTTGAGACAGGTCGCTCGTTGCGCAAGGCAGGCTGAAGGCGCACCGCTGAAAGGAATGAAAATGAAGACACGTTATGATGAAAAGATGGGGCGAATTCTTGCGGGTGAATATCGCAAGGGCGACTTCATCCTTGCGGATGCCAAGGACTGCGACATGTCGGGGGGCATCACGACCGCCGGTTTTCGGCGTGGTAAGAACGGCAGGACGGAGCGCCACCGGACACGCGCAGAATTCCTGGCTGAAATCGAGGCGCTTATCTCGCAGGATTCCGTCGATGTCATGCTGACCTCTGCCTCCAACATGGAGTTGCTACAGATGCGCGGCGCCTTCACCGCAAGTAACGTCAAACCAGCCTTCCGTGCTAATGATGCGACGGACATGTGGAGCGTTATCCGTGGCGGCCGCTATCGTGAGTCGCTGTCGCGTCCCTTCCGCTCAGTCGATCTGTCGCTAGCTCAGGCAGACCTGTGCCTCTATTCGATCACTTTCAACAACGATACGGATGCTGACCTCGCTTCTCTGGAGGCATTCGGGAAATTTCGACGCGACGTCCGGGAACTCGGCAAGGAGTATTTCCTCGAAGTATTCAATCCGAACAGGCTGACCGGCGTTCCCGATGGCGAAAGAGGAGCCTATGTCAACGACTGCATCATGCGGACACTGGCGGGTCTCACGCGCGCGGAGCGCCCGCAATTCCTCAAGGTCGCCTACAACGGACCCGCTGCAATGGAAGAGCTTGCTTCTCATGACCCAAGTGTCGTGGTCGGCATTCTGGGTGGCGGCTCGGGGACGTTGCGTGACACCTTCGAGCTTTTACTGCAGGCGGAAAAATACGGCGCGCGACTGGCGCTCTTCGGCCGCAAGATCAACTCGGCCGAACATCAGCCATCGCTGGTCACGTGGCTTCGTGCGGTGGCAGACGGGAATGCCGGCTCGGCGGAGGCGGTGCGTGGCTATCATGGGGAGATTGCCAAGCTTGGACTGCAGCCCGACCGCTCCCTTGACGACGATCTCCTAATCACTGAAGAGGTATTGAACGAGGCAACCGAGGGATGAAACCCGAAGGCGGACGTAGAATGCAAAGAGAGCAGCATCCATCCAACAAGATCATCGCTGAAGTTGCGTGGATGTATTACGTCCGAAATCTCAATCAGGGCGAAATCTCCGAAGCGCTCTCGATCTCGCGCCCGACAGTCATCAGTTATCTGAAACTTGCCAAGGAGCGAAAGATCGTTGGCATTCAGGTTTCGCCCGAGCATTACCGGATGAATGCCACGGCTGACGCGCTGAAGGAAAAGTTTGGCCTTGAAAGCGTGCACATCGTCCCCGCCGAGGGACGGGAAGGCGAGACTTTGACTCGCGCCGTCTGCGAGGTTGCAGCCTATCATCTTCCGGATTTTCTTCAGGAAGGTGATGTGCTCGGCGTTTCGTGGGGGCAGACGGTCTATTTCGTTTCTGAATTCGTACCCAGTTGGCCGATCAGAGATCTTACCGTTCGCCAGCTTCTAGGTTCCCTCGCAAATCCCCTGCTCAGCACATCGGAAAGCTGTACGACGGAAATCGCTCGTCGGCTAGACGCGAGTTGTATCACCTTCAACGCGCCCGCCGTCGTCTCCAGCGCGGCTCTTGCCAACGCGCTACGAGCCGAGCCGATAATCCACGATCAGCTCGAAGGTATCCGGAGCTGCAACAAGTCGCTGTTCTCGCTAAGCCCCTGCACTCCAGACACCCATGTAGTCCAGTTCAAGATCGCTACGGCAGGAGAGGTCGAAAGCTATCGAATGAGGGGGGCCGTAGGGATTATCGCGGGGCGTTTCATCGACGTCGATGGGAAGGCGGTACTTGGCGAGCTCGATGAACGCCTCGTCGGTGTCGACCATGATCTGTTGCGATCGATGAAGGGCCTGCTCGTTGTGAGTGGAAGCGCCAAACGTGACGCTGTTCGTGCGGCTCTTCGAGGAGGTTTTGCCAACCATCTGGTTGCGGACCTGGAACTAGCCTCTCTGCTTCTTGATGACTAGCTGACGTCATCGCCTGTTAGGCTCGGTCGATCGAGGAACGAGTTGCCAAATCCATCAAACTGGACGCCACCGAGGGCATGATCATTGTCCCGCCGGTTGATGTCGCAGCACAAACACGCCTCCGGCGCGAACCGGCAGCCATTTTTCATAAAACCGTTCGATCTCCCCACCAGGGTCGATGTCACTGAAGGCCTCTGGATAAAGGAGCTTGGCGATATATTGCACACAGATGAAATCGGACAGTGTGCGCGTCCCGCCGTGATAGATGGCATGGACCTCGCCGTTTTTGACCGCAGGCAGATCGGCCCAACCCGGTCGCTTGAAATAGGCGCCGAGGCGGTCGTTCGCCAGTGTTTTGTCTGCGTTAAAACCGAGAAGCACGGCGGCGGGCGAGTTTGTCCATTCCGAGCCGGCGATAACGACGATGTCCGGCTTTGCCGCAAGCGTATATTCCGGGCTGAGAGGCCCCAGTTCTTGATCTGCCCCTTGGCGATATTGACGACGCCGAGCGCGAGCCAGAGGCTTGAAGATCACGGCCGAGGGTGTGGAAACAAACTGGCAGCGCGACATTCTGATGCGTATGGGCTGTCCCTGTCTCCAGGGCTTCCTGCTTTCATGACCTCTTTCGCCCGATGCAGCCCGCACGCTGCTTCCGACTCCTGAGTCTACGTCGACGCTTCGAGGTCACGCGGATTTCTGTCCTGAGCGACACCAGCATACCGGAAACCCCTGATCAACCGGCGCTACTAGCGGCATCGGTAGGAGTGGTGGCATGTCCCGCAGATCTTCACTCTCACTCCGGACCGGGAGAGGATTATTCGCTGATCGCCTGCAGTTTGTCGCGTCTGAGGATTTCGATGCAACGCGTGTTCTTCAGGCGCACAATACCCTTCTCGCGAAGCTTGGACATGCTGCGCGATACCGTCTCAATCGTCATTCCAAGATAATCACCGATATCTGTTCGCGTCATCGGCAGATCAATAATTCCATCATCTCCTTGCCGATGATCGAGGTCGAGAAGGAATACTGCAAGTTTTTCAAGGGCGCTTTGGCGGCCAACCACGAGCAGATGTTCCTGAGCTCGGATCATGCTTCGCAAGGCGAGCGCCATCAGGTCGCTGCGGTGGGGTTCGCTCCCTTCTGCCTCCACCGGGATTAATCCGGTTGGCACAATCGCTTCAGCATAGAAGCTGCGAAAGCCATACGCCTCAAAGCCGAATGTTTCTCCCTGCATGTGAAATGCAACCACCTGCCTGCGGCCGTCAGTGAGGAGGCGATAGATGCGCACCGCCCCATACTCGATCCTGTACAGTGAGCCTGATTTCTCGCTTTGTGCATAAATTTCAGTATCGGAAGCATGGAAAAAGACAGGGCGCGGGCGAAGGACTGCCATTGGCTGAACTGTTAATGCGGACGGACCACAGGGGGAGTAACTGACGGAAACGGAAGCGAGCATTTGAACTGACCCTCAACTGGAATGCCCTGACTATGCCGGACAGAAATGTCCGGTGAAATTCGTTCGTTCCACTAAGGGTTTTTACTTATCCTGATCAACGCGGTCACAACATCAGTGCCTGTCAGCGGCTTATAGAGTATCTGCACGCCTGGCCTGTCGACACTAACCTTTTCGTGGTCCGCGAGGAAAAGGACAGGCGTCACCGCTGCAACCGTTGCAAGACATGCTTCCCGTTCGGAATCGGGAAGGCAGCCGTCGAGAATAACACAACTTGCTTCGCCGACCTTTTCTCCGGCGAGTTTCCAGGATCGGAATGTCACGACTTCATAACCGTACGCCCGCAATGCAAACGCCAGCCCCCGGGACAGCGCGGGGTCCTTTATAATCGAAGCGATTAATCGTGTGGTCGGCAATCTAACACCGGGAAAAATGCAGCAATTGATATCCCGAGCCAGTTAAATAGCCCCAAGTCCTTTTGCGCATTGTCCTGGATCAAGTTCTGTCGGAGTTTTCCAGATTGGAGCTTTCAATCGAAAGTGACATACGGACTAGTTCGGGAAGGCTTCGAGCCTTCATTTTTCCCATAACGTTAGCTCTGTGAACCTCTACGGTGCGCGGGCTTATGTCGAGATTAAACGCGATGGATTTATTGGGTTGCCCCGCCACCACCGCGGCAAGAACCTGCCGCTCGCGTTCGCTCAGCGTCTCGACCTTTTTTCGTACTTCTTCTGCTGATTCCGTTTCGGGGATTTGGGATTCCAGACGCGCAGCCGCGCGGTAAATTGCGTCGATGATAACCGTGTCGGCAAATGGCTTTTCAATGAAGTCTACGGCTCCGGCTTTCATCGCCTCCACCGCCATCGGAACGTCCCCGTGCCCGGTAATCACGATTGACGGTATCAACAAAGCCTCTGCGCGGATTCGGCGGATCAGGTCCACGCCGCTGATGTCTGGCATCCGCAGATCAGTCACAAGCACGGCTCGCTGAAGTTTGGGCGCAAGGGACGCAAAGGTGGTAGCCGTTTCGTGAACTCGCACACCCAGGCCGCTCATGCTGAGCATGAAGGCGAGCGATTTTCTGACCGCCTCCTCGTCATCAACGACGTGCACAGTGAAATCATCGTTCGCCATTTTCCTCCCCATCATAGGCTGGCAGTGTGAATGTGAAGCGTGCTCCTCCGAGCTCGCTGCGCGAAACGGCCATCTCGCCGCCGTGGGCTTCAACGATGCGCTTCGATATCGAGAGCCCGATCCCCATTCCGCCAGCCTTGGTCGTGACAAAAGGCTTGAATAACTGATCGGCGATCTCACTGGGAATGCCGGGGCCGGAATCTTCAACGATTACCGCTACTTCGCCGTTTTCAGCAGCCTTAATGCTTACCCGAAGGTCCTTTTTTTGGGACTCGCCCATCGCCTCGACTGCGTTGCGCATCAGGTTGGTGAGTACCTGCTGTATCTGAATCCGGTCGACCATGACCATATCGTCGCCAGCAGCAAAGTCAAAGACGGATCGCACACCTTTTTCTCTTGAACCGACCAGCGCCAGTGCGCCCGCTTCCTCAACCAAATGAAGCAGCTTGTGTGGCAGCTTTTCGGTCTCACCCTTTGTTACGAATTCGCGGAGATGGCGAATAATCTGTCCTGCCCTGACGCTTTGCTCGCCTGCCTCCCTCAGGGCCTCGCGTAACTGCCTGTCCCTTTCGCCATCGGAGCCCTGCAGCAAGCGTGCGCAACCATGAACATAGTTGGCGATCGCCGAGAGCGGCTGGTTTAGCTCGTGGGCGAGCGTAGATGCCATCTCACCCATCTCGTTCAGCCGGGCCAATCTCGCCAGTTCCGTTTGAATCTCCTGGAGGCGGGCTGCCGATTCCTCTCGTTCGGTAAGATCTCTCACGAAACCGGTGAAAAACCGTTTGCCCCCCCGATGGGTTTCTCCAACCGCGAGCTTCATGGGAAATGTCGATCCGTCCTTGCGCTGGCCGACCACGACCCTATCCGTTCCGATAATGCGTTTTTCGCCGGTCGCGAGATAGCGCTGGAGGTAGCCGTCGTGCTCGTGCCGATAAGGTTGTGGCATCAGCATTCGAAGATTTTGCCCAATTGCTTCGTCCTCGGAGTACCCGAACTGCCTGACGGCAGCTGCATTGAAAGAGACAATCGTGCCATCCTGCTGGCTGACGATCGTGGCGTCGAGCACAGTATCGAGTATAGACCTTAGGTGTGCCTCGCGCGTGTTCAGCGCTTCTTCTGCCGCCTTGTATTGATGCCTCAGGCGTTTGAGCGACCCGCCGAGGTATGCAATTGCAATACCGACCGCTCCGAAAACGATCAACTCGGGGACCTGGGCGCCGCCGGGGGTAAGCGATCTCAGATAGCTTGCCGAGCAAAACGCCAGGAAAAAAGCCAGCAGTCCTGGCCGCAAACCTCCGGTTATTGCGGCTAGAAGAATTGGGGGAACAAACAGTATGTAGATAGCAGGGGCACCGAGTAGGTCCATGAGAAACACTCAAAATAACCAGACCGAAGATCGATGAAGCTGCGATGGAATTCCCCTGCGTCTGTCGCAAAGCGAGCGCAACCCGCCATTGGATCTTTTCCGGTCCCTGATCGGCATCATACTTTTCGCGTCAGCCATCGAGGTGCCCATCCTATCGCTAACCACATGTCACATTGGCATAGCGCGCTGGCCGGCGACCGGCAATTGTTTCATGTGTCGGCGGGAGATCATGCCAAACTTACGGACCACAGACGGCCGTAGAAAGTGATATACCATTCAGCGGCGGCGGGACGAACTACCAGAGCTGGCCACGCTCGGAAAAGTCTACGCTGGCTTTGCGCACGAGGTTGCGATGGGGATCGCGCATTCTTGCGTGACGGACCCGTCCCGATCAACATGTCGGCGGCGCGAATCTTGAACATGCAGACTGACGTATCAACTTCGACTGGGATGTTATTGCCACCCAGCCCAAGGCCTTCAATCAGGTCAGGCTGATCCACATTGTTACGCACATCAGGGTGACTAGGGTGTCGGCGAGCCACGCGCTGCTCAAGTCCCGACAAGCTGAAGATTCAAAACTGTTTCAAGATTCTTCGGTCGACGTAGGAGCCGGAATTTGTCCGATCGGCGGCCATCAATATTATAACCGCAGTCGTGTCGAGAAGATGCGAGATCACGGAAACATCGTATAGATCTCCAGCCGGTCCTGTGGATCTGGCTGGTCGCGCACGTCTTTCACAAAATCGTCGCTCACGCCGCGCGCCACCGCTGCTTTCAGAGAGTTCCAGGCCTCGGCCCGCTCAACATGGAGACGCAAGATCAGTGCATCGCCCTCTTGCATTATGTCCACACGATCGACGTCGAAACGCAATTCTTTCGGCAGGCGGACCGCCCGAGAGGTACCGGATTGAAATACGCGGGGACGACACGGGGCATGGTTCGCTCCCTTCAGTGTCTACCGCTTTTATAAACATCATATGTCCCGCGACTTCAACTAGCAGCCTGCTTGTAACCGACAAAGAATAAGAAACGCGCAAGAGCAGGCTGCCGCAATGAGCGAGGCAGGCTCCGCCCTAGACTTGACTGGTATCGCCGTCCGCCAATTGGGCGAGGCCCGGCAGATCGCATACGAGAAGTTTCTGCCGGCCGCCCTGTACTAGGCCCTTGCTCTCCCAGCTGGACAGGATGCGAGAAACGGTGTGAAGCGTGGTGCCGGTCATCTCCGCTATATCCTGCCGCGAGATCGGGAAGTCGATTCGAATACCGTCCACCTCCTTGCGCCCTGCCTGTTGCGAAAGGCGCAGTACGGCGTGCGCCACCCGACGCTCTACCTCCTGCGTCGACATTTCGCGGATGCGCGTGTGGGCTTCCTCAAGACGTTGGCCAATGGTCTGCATGGCGGAGACGGCAAGGTGCGGGTTCTGCTCGACGAAGTGCGGCCAGAGGCCCGTCTGCCAGGAAAGGATCACGCTTTCGGCGGCCGTGGTCGCGGTACCGGGATAATCGGACCGTTGCAGCGCCCGGGCGAAACCGAAGAGATCACCGGGATGCACCACACGCACGATGATCTGCTGGCCATCGTGCGTGACCTGCGTCACCTTCAGGCGGCCGTGAATGAGCAGGAAGAAATGCTTGGCTGGCTGGCCCTGCTCGAAGATGGCTTCGCCCGGCGGCACCAGCCGAGATGTGGCGTGCGTCAGCAGTCCGTCCAGCTCATCGTCGGCCATCCTGGCGAACAAGGCCAGCGACCGGATGACGCTTCGGTCAATCTTCACTTGCACCCTCTCCGGTTATCTGGCACCGCGCGCTCCCCTCCAGGAGAAACATGATGCGTGCGTTCTGTATTCTCACGACACAACTCTACCCATCGGGCGGAGAAGAACAAATGATATAAATCAACTGGATGTTTTAAGTGACGACTATCACGTAGTCAGAGCGGCTGCCCGAAGCTTTTCGACAAGCGGAGCATACCAGCGCGTATCCTTCACCAGCCGGAAGCCGAGATTGTCAGGCGGTACTCCGACAGCGCAGCCTCCGCTCTTCGGGTTTTTGACGAAGGCGCTCATGGCCGCCCGGTGTTTTCCCGACGCGACCGGGATACCGCAGGAGGCGACGCTATCGATCGCCTCACCATCCTCGCCGAGCGTCACACGGTGGCTGCAGCTCGATGTCCATTCCCAGACATTGCCCCCGAAATCGGCAAGGCCATATTCGTTTTCGCCAAAGCTGCCATAGGATTGCGGAACCGGGTTGCCCGAGGCTTTACGGCTGCTCTGCCGCTCGTAATCGGCCAGCCAACGCAAGGCCGGGTTTTCGCTGTCCGCGCCGACACCCAGCGTCTCATCCGGAAAATGCGACCCGGCGGCGAAAGCCAGTTCAGCGTCGCTCGGCAGGCGCCAGACCTCGCCTGTCCGCTCACTCAGCCACGTCGCATAAGCGCGGGCGTCATCCTGACTGATACCGGTTGCCGGTATCTCGCCGCCGACCGGAGCGGCAAAGCCGGGTTCCGGCTGCTGACAGCCGCCTTCCGCTACGCAGCGCGCATAATCGCCGCTCGATACCTGATATTTCATGATCGTCAGATTTTGCCGCAGCGCTACGTCGACCACCGGGCCATCGACGGCATAGCCATTGCGGAAATATTCGCCCTCCGCCCGGTAGGTGAAATGTCCTGCGGGCACCGTAACGACCTGTGGGGCCATCATGGCCGCGCGGTCATCAATGCCGCTGCGAATGATCCCTGACTGGAAACCGATGGCCGTTGCCAGAAGCGTGGTAAGCGAGAGCGGCAAAAGAAGCGAGACGGCATTTGGGAAGTGGCTGTTGCGGGGAATGCCCATGGGAACCTGCCTGCGTCGAGAAGACGCCAAATTCGGGCCTGCGTTCAGGCCCGGAGAGCAGAACCTTGAGCGCGCCCGCGGCTGTCGACGGGCGCGCTTCCGTTTGTGTCAGATACTCGACGGGGCGAGCATCGCCTGCATCAAGCTGTTGTTCCACTCGCCCGTCACCTTGAAATGGGCGGCCGCGCCCAGTTCGAAGGCTTCGATAAGGTTGTGATTGACATAGGCGTAGATGCCAGGCTGCTCGAAGGTATAGAAGGCCGCGCCCGCCGTGCCGCCGGGGATGAACCATGTTTCCTGGTCGAGATCCGGCGGGTTACGGAATTTGCCCGTCGCCCAGACATAATCGCCATGGCCGCCGATAAGGTGCGGGCGGGTATCACGGTTCGCCTGCGAATGCACGATCAGCACCTTTTCACCCACAGCGGCCTGAAGGGCATGTTCCCCTGTCAGGGCACCGACTGCGCCGTTGAAGACGATGTGGCTTGGCGTCAGCTTGCGCATGACTTCCAGCGTGTCGGCCATGGCGTCGCCAGCGCTTTCATATTTCTTGAAATTGCCGTTCTCGTCGCGCGGGATGTAGAAGTCCTGCTCGCCGACATAATACACCTTGTCATAAACAAGCTCCTTGCCGTGGCCGTCCGTCAGGCCCTCACGCGGCAGCACCATGATCGCGCCGTTCATGCCCGAGGTGACATGCCACGGCACCATGCCGGGAGGTGCGCAGTGATAAACGAAGACGCCGGCCTTGGTGGCCTTGAAGCGCAGGATCGCCTTTTCACCGGGGTTGACGATGGTGAGCCCGCCGCCGCCGAGCGCGCCGGTGGCCGAGTGGAAATCGATGTTGTGCTGCAGCTCGTTGGTATCGGGGTTGATGAGGGTCAGCTCGACGTAGTCGTCCTGATGCACCACCATCAAGGGGCCGGGAACCGAACCGTTGAAAGTCATGGCGTGAACTTCGGTGCCCTTGTCGTCGAGGATCATCTTCTGTTCCTTGATCGTGAGCGTGAACTCGACGATCTTCGGTCCGCCTTCGGCTTTCTCGGTGTGGGCGTGCACGAAGGGCGGCTTGACGAGATCAACCTTTACGCGAGGTAGCGCTGCAATCTCCGCGCTCGTCAATGGCTTTGCTGCGGTCTTCTTTTCCTCTGCCGCGCCCGCCGCCGAGGGGATGATCATGGGGGCTATAGCCCCTGCAAATGCTGCGCCTGCGAGAATATTGCGCCGTGTGATGTGGAAGGTTTCCGTCATCATGTTTCTCCTGTCCCTCTTAGGGCAGAGCATGTTTCGCTCTGTCACAGCATTTGTAGCGGAGGAGCGGAAATACAATTTGAGATGGAACAAACTTCGCTTTCAGCGCCCTGCGACATTTTGGCAGGCGGCTGAAGGCTGGTGAGGAAGCGTCGCACCTCCTCTTTGCCTGTTCGCAAAGAAGCCGGACGGGCTTGCGTCTAGACATATGTCAAGACCAAGCAAGGAGCATTATAATGAGTGGCAGCGAAACCGTTCTCCCCCAAGGGCGGCCCCGGCCAAAGGGCGGCATTCCAAGAGGGCTGGCGCGCACCGGCCCGGTTATTTTTTCTTACGGCTTCCGGCCGTTTTTCCTCGGCGGCGCCCTCTGGGCCATCGTGGCGATGGTTTTGTGGATCGCAGCCCTTTCCGGCTTCATCGATATTGGCGGAGACTATGGCGCGCCGAACTGGCATGCCCATGAGATGCTGTTCGGTTTCGCTTCGGCCGTGCTGGCCGGTTTTCTTTTGACGGCCGTGCCGAACTGGACGGGGCGGCTGCCGGTGTCGGGCAAACCGCTGGTCTGGCTGTTTGCGCTCTGGTGCGCAGGCCGGCTTTTACTGCTCGTGCCGGATCAGGTGGGCGTGGTCACTGCCGCAGCCGTCGACGGGCTGTTCCTGCCGGCACTTCTCACGATCTGCGCGCGCGAGGTTATTGCCGGACGCAAATGGAAGGACCTGAAGGTGCTGGGCGGGCTGCTGGCGCTTTCCGTCGCCAACATCGTTTTCCATGTGGCGGCGATTGGCGGCGATCACAGCCAGATGGCGACCCGCCTTGCCGTCTCGGCCTATACCGTGCTCGTCATCATCGTCGGTGGCCGCATCGTGCCGAGTTTCACCCGCAACTGGCTGAACCGTTTTGGCCGCACGGATTTTCCCGTGCCCTATAACGGCTTCGACACCGCCGCCATCCTCACCGGCATCGTGGCGCTCGCTGTCTGGACAATAGAGCCCGAGAGCATCGTGGCCGTGCCCACGGCGCTTCTGGCCGCGTTCATGCACGCCGTGCGTCTCATCCGCTGGCGCGGCTGGACGACCTGGCCGGAGCAGGTGCTGGTGGTGCTGCATGTGGCCTATGCCTTCATTCCCGCCGGTTTCATCGCGATTGCGCTGGCGGCTCTTGATGTCATGGACACGCGCTCCGTCCTGCATGTCTTCACCGTCGGCGTTATCGGCTGCATGATGCTTGCGGTGATGACGAGAGCGAGCCTAGGCCATACCGGACGCAAGCTTGCGGCCAGCAGGGTCACCATCGCCGCTTATGTGGCGCTGATCGCCTGCGCACTGCTGAGGCCGGCAGCCGAGTTTTTCCCCGGCGTGATGATGCACCTTTATGCCTGCTCGGCGCTTCTCTGGATCGTGGGTTTCGGTCTCTTCTGCGTCGAATACGGGCCGATCCTGATGCGCGAACGCAAACCGCTGAAAGCCTGAAACGCTCTCTTGCGATACCGTCAAAACGAAACGCCCCGGAAGTGATTTCCGGGCCGTTTCGTTATTAACCGTAGCCGATGGTTTTAATGTGCGCCGGCGCCGGCGCGGATGAAGATGCGAAACGCCGTGCGAGCGTCATCGAAATTGCCGGCCCATTGATGACCCCCTGCCAGAAGCTCCGGGTAAAGAAAGGTCGGCTCCTGCGGCATCAGCACGAAGATCACGGCGCCCGGCAGAAGACGATCCAGCGCTTTAAGCGTGCGGCTCGTCTGGCCTTCGGCCGTCTCTTCGCTGAGATCGAGATAGATGACCGGGTCCGGCCATATCTGCGGCTCCTCGGCATTGCCCGCAAGCGCCGGTGACACGGAAATCTGCTCAGTTTCATTGGATTGCGGCGTGAACAGTACTTCCCAGTCGCCGCCGCCGATTTCCCTGACCTGATGGTCGAAACCGCGCTCGGCCATCACCTTGAACAGCGGAACCGGCCGGAAGGTGGCGTATAATCGCAGCGCCTCACCGGGGGCGAGCCCGGCCACCGCCTCCATGATGGCCGGAAAGGGCTCGCCGCCGCTTTGCAAAAGCGGCCGGACATCAAGTTCCCTGATCATTTCCGTCATTGCATCACCTCATTTGTCGGCTGGCGGCGGCAAGAGCCGTCCGCCAGAGGTCTTTTCACCATGCCGCAGGCGCTGGGGTCAATGCTCGGATCCGCAGCAGCATTCGCAGCCGGACATATCGTCCTCGGAACCTTCGGCCTGTTCTTCCAGCCGGCCGATATC
>Ga0099826_10000218_pt1 | contig 24917 bp, 17 predicted proteins | sample Mtrugardesep15_FD_76830 | JGI IMG/M metagenome (GOLD analysis project Ga0099826, IMG submission 76830) | Root nodule microbial communities of legume samples collected from California, USA - M. trunc garden sep15 | ecosystem: Host-associated > Plants > Roots > Nodule | place: USA: California... | reverse complement strand
GATGGTATCATTTTATTTTATTTGTAGTATGACCAGAATGTTCTAGAGAACGTTCTGGTATACGCTCCAGATCATTCTTGTCAAAATTTCATTTTGTGTTTCTTTTATTTTTCTCTTTTTTTTTGGAGGAAATTAATAACGATGAAAAACAATATAAAATTAAACAAATTAAAAACTATTTTTGTGAAGAAAAAAAAAATGGGGTCTTAGGGCCAAAATTGGGGTATGGCCCCACCACACGTGCGACAATGCTGTCCGGGCCTAGGCACGAGGTTTGGGTTATTTTGTTAAGGCACACGTAAGCATTTTGCACACAACAACATGCATTTCCACACGTTTGCGCATGTCTAGCACATGCATGTGCGCGCCCTCCATTTAGTTAATTTTACACCGCATCCACTTTAATAAGGTGAGATCAAGCCATTGATTGTACAACGATCAAATAATCCCAATCATTGAATTTGTAGTTGATCTTTGGCTCTTCACCTATATGAAGAGCACTTCTCCATCACTTTTATTCACATCAAAACACAATAACTAGCGTGTTTTTATCTATTATTCCTCTTTCTCCTCGACGTAATTCCAAGCCAACTTCTCCCCCCTTTCTTTTTGTCCCTTCAAAAAAAGTCATTTGATTGTCCCATTGAAAGTTAGAGTGGTCTTGAACCATATCGAGAATGGTTTAAGTACCACATATACAGTGTATTTCTAGAACGGAGCCTACAATGCAATAGAAATCTGATACAGTTGTAACTAGGTTGTTTTATCTTGTGAACGACATGGTTGATAGTCTACTTGCACAACTTTTGACAGTAGCATAAAATGTCTTAAAGAGAACGACCTGATCTTCGACTCATCCTAGTCATTTCTTCAATGGTTGGAAAAAAAAACCTTTTTGAACTATTTTTAAATATTGTTCCAACAATGTCCCACCAAATCGAACCATTATTTGCAACCCAAATGAAGCAATTTTGTCAGCACAATGATTGCATTCTTTAAAGATATGTCAAATAATTAAATGCATATTCTTAGTTAACTGAACATAATTCAACCATCTATTTCTTAATCTCTAAAGAACAATATATACAATGATTCTTTAAAGCAAGAGTAACTAATAGCAAATTTGTTCCAACCAAAGAGAGGTCCAACCCTTTTTGGATGCTATAACAATTGCATGCATGATCGTCGAAGGAGAATGAATGTATGATGGGTGGTGATAAATATTCTCAAAGACTATCAAATATTAGCAACTAAAGGTAAGCAAGAAAAGAAGTATGGTGATATACGCGGTAGAAGATTTCAATCAAGATATATGAGTAATGATAATTGCAACTGCTATGAAAAGTTTGGTCATCTACAAGTTGAATGTCCAAAATTCATGGAGGATCTACGGAGGTTAAATGAGAAGACTAAAAAAGCTGAAGAACACTTATTCTTCAAATATGATTAGTCATGAGAATGATTTTTCATACTGTGAGGATGAAGTTGATGATAAAATGAAGAAACGTGAGACTTTAGCTGAAAAGAAAATATGTTGTGACCAAATGAGTATTCATCCAAATCTCACGTCGAATAGTTTGAAGAACAAAGAAATAAAAAATTATTATAGACATGAAGAGTTAGTTTTAGTTTTCTTCCTTATAACAACTCCAATCTTTTCAATGTGTGTTGAATGTTTGGGTATGTATTTGAGATTGCTTACAATTTTTCTTTGCAAAATTGTGTAAGAGTGTATGTAGTTTTCTGCCTATACAAAATGTATTTTGGATAATAATTTTTTTTTTAAGTAACTTAATTGTCAGAAATTCATCTTTAAAATGAATAAATTGAGTGTTCGGGTTCAAACCCCGACTTTTTTTTTTTTTATGCTTATTTTTGTTTGGAGATCTTTTATTATTTGGTTTTCTAACACGACTTTAAATTTTCTCTGATTTTAAAGTTTTTCACGTTAATTTTTTTAGTGATGATTGTATTTTTTAATTTATCTATGTTAGCTTTCATCAAAAATGTAAAAAAGGTCAGTAAGATTGACAAAAAAAGAAAATTAGTCAATAATATTGTTCGAAGAAAAAAGTAAACAAAATACAAATCATAAGAGAGGCCAAATGTCTGGCAATTAACATTTAGTTCCAAAAACCCATTTAAAAGCTATTAGTTTCAACTTAAGAATCACTAAAAAAAATTAACTCAGCAAAACAAAATACTAATCAGAAAATTATTATTTTCTGATACTATTCAGCAAACAATGGAGTAGACGATATTCAGAAGAGAAAGAAAATAAAAAAGACGACCCTTGACAATTGACATATAAGGAAGAAGAAAAAAAATTCCTAATGAAATTTTTATTCTTTCTTATCCTGACCAATGAATAAATAAAATAATCGGTGCCTGCTGTAATAATCATAATCATAATCATGTTAATATTGACAAAATCTTCAAAACACAAATGTAGTAGTGGTGTAGTTAAATGTCAAATTACTTATCATATCATATGTGCAAGTGGGAAATTTAAAAGTTGCAACTTGCTATTTGTTGTATTAATTGGGTTGGCCGTTGGATAATATGCAACTTGTTAATATTTTGATCATAGAATTTGCCAATTTCAAAGCACGTTACCCGCCATTTGAGATGTCACACACTTATTCCAACTTTTAATAGCCATGCATGCGACTCTATCTACGGCTCATTGTATATGGCCTTGTCACTTTCAGCCTGTTTATGGCATTCTATAAACAATATACATTGAATTAGCATTCTAATTGACAAGATATAGAACAAGAAAAAAAAAAGAGAGATTAAAAATGACTTAGGAATGCAAGAAAATAGTAAAAGAAGAATGTCTATGGTAAGTTGGGGTAGTTGTTACTTACTACGTTAAATTCTCATTTACAACTAAATAACTAATACTGAATCAGATTTTGAATAAAAAAATAATAAAAAATACTGATTTTTTGAAAGACAAAAGACTATTTCATTTCATTAAAAAGCACAGGTCAATACATGCTAGAAACTTAGAGTATCATGATAATTTAGAAAAGGCAATCTTCTATCCTCACGAGCATAACACAATTGACATGGACGTTAGAGTATGTATGAGTTAGAATTCGAACTTTAAATTTTTATTTATTCATTTTAAGGGAGTAAATTTATGGTGCCGCTAAACAATTTTCTAAATTTTTTTCCAATATTCTAAAGAACAACATACACAAGCCGTCTTTGTATATTAGTAAGATGTGGGATTTTATTTGTAAAACTTAAGATTCAAATTCTATTTTTTCAAAATAACATGATGTATATTATAAAGTTCTATGAGAGTGTGATGTTATTTTATTTTATTTTTGTCTTGGCTACCCTTAAATTAAAATTCTGACATCCAAAATCATTCGTCAGCTCAACGATAGTATTCAGACAATTGTTTTTCTCATATTCATTGTTTCCTAGAAATAGATAAAAATGACCAAAAATACCTCAGTGGTAGTTAACTACCGCTGACTTATAACTAAAAAACCGACGGTAGTTAACTGTCGTTCAGTTTTTTGGTCATTTTCATGTGTTTTTAGAAAATAATGGATGTGAAAACAGCAAGTGTCTAGTATTCGTGGGCTATTCACGGGCTTCTAAAAAATGTCTATGGATCATTAAACCAGCAAATAAAATATCACCGGTACACCCCCCTGAAAAATTTAAGAGCTACTTTAATCTCCATAATTTCATTTCATAAAAACCGTAACACCCCCTCCAAGCTCCAGATTTATCCATTCGGATTTTTTCCCATCCTGACAGAAGCAGTTTTCAACAATAATGAACATAGAGTGAGAGAAGAAGCTCCCAAAACTTCCACATCAAATTTATCACATTATGTCCGATTTTTATCCAAAAAAATTTAAATGATTTGATGATATTGCATGCCTAGTTGTCGTTATTCAGCCACTTCGGCATTTGCCTATTGAGTGCCTTAAATACATTATAATTAATCTAAAATGTTGTTTTAAAAAGATTTTAGGAGTTTTTTTTTTACCTTATTTAAGAGAAATTTTTTTACGGTTATGTTTAGTATATTATAAAGATTTTTCATGAAAGAATTTATTTTTTTTATTGAAGGATGAATTAAATATGAATTTTAAGTTTTTAACATTAAAATCCTTAAAAAAAATATTTTTAACACTAAAATATTCAATTTTTGTTATAAAAATCTAAATTTTGTGAAAGTGATTGTTATAATATGCCATACAGCTAAGTAAAAATTCATTAAAAAATGTGACATATAGAGAAGTTAACTTAACAACAGGGATTAAACACCGTGATGAAAAATATTCGGTGAACAAATCTTTCTAATTTTTAAAAACATCAAAAACTTATTTAGCCCTGATTTTTATTTGAAATTGTGACAACTCAAGTATTTCTCTTACTTTTGAACTCAGGCCGCGGTATATAAAATCACGAGACTGGGGTCTAAAAAGGTAAAAAATGAACTTAACAAAAGTTTAGAGTGTGTTTGGATAAGGTAATTGAAAAATTTTAAAAAATTTAAAATTTCAGACAATTCAATTAAATTACCTTCATTTATAAATATTCTTGTTTGGATGAAGTAATAAAAAATATCATTGTAAAATTTTCTCATCCTAACATTAGGAAGCTTCATCATTCACTTCATTGTGATTATGTTAACTTGTAAATTGTTCAAAATATATGAATCCCATCGCCATAAAACAACAAACTTTCACTTCATTGTGATTATGTTAACTTGTAAATATGAATTGTTCAAAATGCATGAATCCCATCGCCATAAAACAACAAACTTTTGAGTTCGTATGAACTTCAAAATTAATATTAAAAAGAAATATAACCTTAAAAGACAATCAAATTTCTGCTCTAGAATGTCTAGGTCCGTCAAAATTCGAAACCTTATGCAGTTTTTGACTCTACCACAACATAACATAAAATAACAATATGGTTTCCGTAGAGTAACGCCCACTGTCCTCAAGGACATATACATGGGGGTGTGCCAAGAAAAGAGGCTTTGATTAGATGACCTACAACTCGATATCATATGCAATCAAACAAAATGCTTTGCTTAACAAATTCCTTTAACTTCAAAAACACGAGCTGTATGGTCTAAAGAAGCCGAGACAAGGTACTCGTGATTAGCAGACAAAGAAAGAGATTGAATGCTTTCAGAGTGCCCTCTAAATGTCCTGACACATTCACCAGATCGACTGTCCCATAATCTCACAGCTCCATCATTAGATCCGGTAGCCACATACGATGTGCCAAGCCATGTTGAACATGTCACTCCATACTGCCCACAACGGAAAATTTCCGTTCATCAGACATAAGATTAACAATTCCAAATTAAAATACCATAACATACATGAGGAGTTCTAACAACACTCACTCTAAAACTCACTTTTTAACATTCACTCTTTTACTTGATGAAATACATGAGTCTCACCATATTGAAAATGGGCACCACATAAAGTAGTGGGGACCTACCTGATTTCACCCATAAGAGAATGAGTGTTGAAAAACATGTAAGAATGAATGTTGTTAGAACTACTCGATGAGAGGAGGAATGCTAGCAAACAGAGTTCATTCAATTTCTAATGCATAAGGATGTCACTTGCACAAAGCAAGATTCCAACAAACCTCGTGCTCACAAATGCTTCGGGCTAAGGAGTGCTCTACATCCCAGATGGTCATTTTATCCATGCCTCCAATTGCAGCCCAGGAACCACTGTCATACAGTTTTAAGGAACAAAGTTACTGAGGGCTTGTACTAAATTAGGAGTACAAGGTCCAAATCATCATTACATTAAAACAAAAATGCAGTTATTGAAATTTTGAAATAATGTAAACGAATGAATTCAAACCATGATAAAAAGCTACCCATAATTTTCACTTATGCCAACCATTCATATTTAAGGTTTAGGTCAATTTGCAATCTATCATTCCAAGAGAATGAGATGGAATTAGTTTTGATATTTGTGTTATACCGTAAACAAAGTCACTTACGGTTATAGTAAGTACAATAACATATTGTGATTAATGAATCATGACACTTGGTTTTGTTTCGTATTTAATAACAACGTACCCTACTTTTTTTTCAAACATCAATGGACGCTGATTTTAGGTTGCTTGTCACTGACAAGACTACTTTTACTTATGATAGTAACTCTAATGCTGGATGGACCGTCATAATATTCCTAAGGACCTGAAGGACCTCTAGAAGGGATTTTAGATCCTCCGAGGAAGCCTTAGCGCTCTCCAGAAGGGCTCCAAGGCCTAAGGCGCGCCTCATTCAGGGCGCCGCCTCATTAGCTTATAGAACTATCTAGAAACCACCTAAAGTACCTAAATACCCCTATTGCTTGGGGGCTAAGTAATCCAAACCCAAGCTCATGGGAGGCTATAAATACCATCCTTGGGAGCATCCTCAAGGCATCCAATAATCAGTCTAAACCCTAGAATACGATACTTAACCCTAGTATTCATTACTCATACTTTTTTGCAAGTACACTGGACAAATTTACTTTTTTCATTTATCTCTCCAGTATGTTACTGTCCTTTGAGGCTCGAGCAATCTTTAAATAAAACTTGTACCATACACATACATGATCCGAAAAGCATACATAGACATAAAAATGTGCACAAATGCACATACACGCAGGTTATGAATAGTTTGCTAGTCTTAAAACATACCTTGGTGCGAACCCAACACACTCAATGGAACTTGAATGAGAAGGCAGGGTACTGACAACCTGTCAAAAGGATACAACGTTTCATAGAAACTAGACAGAAAGCTAAATGTATATACTCAAACCCTTTTACAAATAAATAAAGTTGCAGCATGCAGAGACAAATGGAACAATTAGCACAAGGATAAGTGATGAAAGTTTGGAGCCTTGGTTAATGGGTTCTTACAGTCTTGCTCCAGTACTACACATACCATGTTATAAAAGAACATAATTCTTAATAAATTATAGTGTTGCTCAGTCCCAGAGCCACCAAGCCAAACTTTTGATTAATCAATTTGATAAATCAACTAAGAAACTATCTCCATATATTTGAGCTTGACATAGTATGCCAATTTTAATCATATTGAGGATAAGCTAGCAGCTGATTTCCAGTTGTAGAATTGATAATCATTTAGACTACTCTGGCTCGTGAAAATAACATTATTTCAAGAAAGGTACCAAATGCTCTTTGATTTGATTCTCATACATGTTCAAATGTCTGCTCCCTTTAGCCATCAGAAATTGAATTTGGCATCGTTCAAATGACATAATATGCCAATTTTAATCATATTGAGGATAAGCTAGCAGCTGATTTCCAGTTGTAGAATTGAGAATCATTTAGACTACTCTGGCTCATGAAAATAACATTATTTCAAGAAAGGTACCAAATGCTCTTTGATCTGATTCTCATACATGTTAAAACGTTTGTTCCCTTTAGCCATAAAAAATTGTATTTGGCATCATTCAAATAGAACCTAGGATATTTGGCAACTGACCATAGATTTCATGTAACCCATACATGTTCAAGATAAATTCATGCAAATGACATTGTAGTTATCATCCTTTACTAAATGCTAAGATAATTGCATCAATCACCAAAATAAAAGGTTCCATGCTCAACTATTTGCTTAAAGCAACAATTTTTTTTGAGAGGTGCTTAAAGCAACAACTGTCTCTGCCATTTTGGTATACTTTCAAAACTACTTAAACTAATGTCATTTTTTAGAATTTAGGTTGGGAATAACTAGCCCTACAAATTAGCTTGTAAGGTTGAAGGACGCTACAAGTTATAGATACATTTCAAGTCATATGTCAACCTATGTGGGACTCTCAACACCCGACCCCTGCTCAGGATTGAACATTTGGAGTGTGACTCAAGTGGTCTGATGGCTGGTAGTGAATGACCCAATGGATCTAGGATTGACTCTGATACCATCTCAGATTTTGGATTTGGGCCTAACTCATTCTCACAAGACCAACTTGTAAGGTGAGGGATATCTCTCGCTTATAAACATAGGTTTGGGACATATCTCATCTAATGTGAGACTCACAACAGTATGTACCAAATTTTGGAAACATAACTCAAGACAAACACAAAAGGATTCTCAAAATAGTGAAACATCATACACCAAAGACAAATGCACAAAAAATACTAGTTGATTATAGAAAATAGCACACTAAATATCAAATGGAATGAAAATACATACTCTTCCTGTAGTGATATTCACAATATGAACAGATCCATCCACGGAACCAGTAAGAGCAATAGTTGAAGTTGAATTTATTGCTAAACAAGTTAATCCCTCGGTATGGTATGGATGACCTACAAAAGTAAAGGTTAACAAAAAAAGACAAAAAAATGCAAATGAAAGTGTTGAAAATATATTGCGTTCTTTGTATTTAATGTATAGGCACATATCTATGGGGAAGAATCTCCTACATTAAAGTGATGAAAATATATTGCGTTCATTGTATTTAATGCATAGGCATATCATATCATGTAAACTATAGGGTTAGCATTTCCTACATTTATTTTTGAAATTATTGCTTTGAGGCTATATGAAATCGACTCTGCTGTGTAGTTCAAACACAGTGTCACCATATCCCTCCCTCCCTTCCTCTCAGCATGAAAAGATCATATTGAGAGGCAACCCTAAGTCGTGCTTACCAAATTGAGGGGAAGAAGCATATAAAGATAGACTGACACTTTCTTAGGGAGAATATCAAGAAGGGTGTGCCCTGTTTCTAAGACATGTCTATGATTTTTTTGTTTGCCAATACAAGTTACGACATAATGATGCCTAGATTTGACAATATTCCCAGGACAGGTCTGAACATAAGAGCCCCCCCTGCCCAAATAGTTTGAAGAGCTCTGAGATTTTTGTTGTAAGACCATGAGAGTGCCAGGCTTCTGTTTTGGTGATAGATCCAGGAATCTACAGAAGTGAGTAAAGGTAGCAACAAGAGGGTTCCATGGGCGGAGGGCACCATAAATCATTGAATGCCAATTCAAAAGGTTTAACATAAACCTTAGTAGAAAGATTAGATGGCAGACAATGTGCCTTGTCTAGACAATTAGCAGTACAAAAATCACCCACATTTTTTTTAAGGTACGGACAACTTACACTGCTGTAACACATGTTCACTACCTCATAATCTGCAGTGCCATCATAGTTAACGTTTAAGGAAAAGGAGAATCCGAATAGAACACTTAACAAGTATAAGGCTCAACTTGTAGCTAAACGGTTTCCACCAACAACCAAGTTTCAATTATTCATAGACCATTTCCCCTATCATAATGGGTGTTTAAGGAAAAGGAGAATCCAAAGAGTAAGCTTAACAAGTATAAGGCTCAACTTGTAGCAAAACGGTTTCCACCAACAACCAAGTTCTGATTATTCATAGACCATTTCCCCTATTGTAAATCAGTCGCCACTAGCATATCTCCTCACTTTGGCGCTCACTCATCATTGGCATATCCAGCAACGGGGTGTAAATATGGACTGCTAGATGAAGAAGTATACATGCAACAACTACCCAGTTACGAATAAGCAGGCGATAAATGTTATATGCAAGCTCAAAAAAGCAGTGTATGCCTTCAAACACGCATCAATGGGGTTTGGATTGAGAGTCTTGCATATGCTCTCTTGGGACTATGCTTCAAATCTAACAAATCTGATCCCTCTCTTTCCACACCCAGTGTCGTCACAGCACACCTTTCATTAATTCAGAAAATTATAACCAAGCTTAATCTACGTCTTTCTCTCAAACAGTTAGGTGAGCTGGACAATTTCCTAGGAATTGAAATAAAACACTTGAATGATGGTTCACTCCTTTTATCTCAAGCTAAATACCATTTGGGATCGGCTAGAAAAGGATCATATGATAGCCCCAGGGAATTCCACTCCGATGGTAAGAAGGCAATTGCAAACTTTCCAAGTATGGGTAGACTATGTGGCTGATTGTACTTTACATAGATTTATTGTTGGGGCATGCAGTTCACTGCCATGCCATCACAAGGATAGAGATCAGATATGCTCTACAAGACTTGTCAAATTATACTCCCAGACCTAGAGGAGAGCATCGGAAGATTTTCAAAAGAATTCTACGGTTTACTACGGAATTCATGCACTCTCTTTTCAGCCAACCTCATCATTACAGTCCCCCTTTAAATTCTTAGTATGATGAGAATTGGGCATCTAACCGGATGATAGAAGAGCCACGGTTTGTTAGTGTGTTTTCTTGGGACATAATATGATTTTCTGATGGTCAAAGGAAAACCACTAGTGGCCAACTAAAGCCTTATCTAATCAGAGATTTATCTCTTTGAGGGTGTCTGAGACCAACTTTCCTTTGCTCACTCACCCAGCCACCAGGGGGCATGTTAAAGTGTCGTTGTAATACTGTGTGGTCGAGATTTTTGTAATAAGGCAGCATGCCTAGCTCACTATAATGTATTGTATTATTACCTGCTGCACGATAATTCCTTTCTTTATCTGTTATAACATATCAGTCGAATTGAATGTCTTCTTCTTAGTCTCTTCTGTCAGAGATACATCTTTGTTTTTCACTCTTCAGAAATACTCAGATTTCTCACATTTTCTCTCGAACAGTTTATCCTAACTTCTTGCACTTTTTTATCACTTGTTCGCTTCACAAATTCTAGTTGAGGCAATGAAAGCTACTTTTACTTTCATATGAGAAAATCACACAAATATGAATGATAAAGATTACAAGTTCTCTTGTAGACAGGAGAGGTGTTGCCGGTGTTCGAAGCTTCTTAAACTTAATATTGTAGTCTTGGGTATTAATAATTAAACTAGCCGTATGATTCATATACAACAACAATGCTATAAATGAAGTTTACATTACCTCGCACAACATGAATGCTTTCTCCACTTTTTGGGTTCCATATTCTCAAGGTTGCATCGTCGGAACCGGTACATATTGTTCTACCTAAGGTACCAAGTGAAAGGAAATAAAAAATGTAAAAATGCATAATATTAACCATAACAGTTAAATGTCAAGATGAAGATAGATTACTACCATCGGGAGTAAAATCACCACAGGTCACACTACCAGCGTGACCATTAAATGACATAAGGAAGTCAAGATTACTATTCCACATCCAAACCGAGGAGGATTCATCAAAACCAGCAATGAGGACGTTTCCTCTTGGATGCCACCTGAGCCACTGTAAGATTTAACGGCAACTAATTAGAAACTATCCAAAGCACAAAAGGCAAGAAAAATTATTTAACAATCTTACCTCAACACCCCCTTCAGGACCATCAAGCGTGCCTTTCAGATTTCCAGATGCATCCCAGATTTTAACAGTTCCATCAAAACTTCCTGATGCCAGAAACGCTCCATCATGGCTAAACCCTAAACTCGATACAGAATCAGTATGACCTGCACAAGATTAATAACATACTCATTTTGCTATTGCAAGAAACACAAACTTGACTTTACCAATTATCATGCCAATGCCACACTTATATTAAACTAAATAGTAAGAATCCACCCATCAATGGCTATGTATTATGCAGATACCCAATTGTATGGGTTGAAACATCGAAGGAGTTCAATGTAGGAGGTCCAGAGTTCAATCTCTGTTACTAAAATTTCTCCTGCCCCCTAACAAACTAACCACTAATATTTGCCTTTAATAAGAAAACAATACTAAAATTTCTCCTGCCCCCTAACAAACTAACCACTAATATTTGTCTTTCATAAGAAAACAATATATACCATTAAGCTGGGAAGCCCATTCTCCATTAAGGATCCTCCAGAGAAATCCTACGTCATCACCAGCTCCTGTTGCCACCAGTGCCTCGTCTGTTGGGCTGCAGGCAACTGTATATAACTCCCCTACACAAGAATCCAAGAAATCATTAAAAAATATCACAAATTCCTTCTAACACCTTGCACATATATGATTTGTGTGACTTCAAATCTCTGTATAGACTGACCCAACACAACAATTGTTATCACATGGGGGATTTGAACATGAAACCTAAAGAGAAGCACACTACATGTCCTAGGTTCCCAACCCAATCAAACCAGGACGGCTAAAGGAAAAACATAAACAAATAGAGTAGAAGGCTGACCATCATGACCAGTGAATGTATGCACGGAATCATCGTCATAACCACCACCACTAGCACTATCACCACCACCACCATCTGCAATATTTAAAATAATATAGTATCAAATATACTATTAATATAATACTGAAATAAAAAAAAATCAATGTTACTATGTAAGCCACCTTGATCGGGAGAGCCGTCAGGAGGATTAGGGCCACCATCTGGAGGGCCGTCAGCTGCATCAGGAAGAAGTTCATCGTCGGAGGCAACTTCATGGATGATATCAGACTCATCAATGAAAACATCATTGCTGTCTTCATCTTCATCATTGTTGAATTCATCATCGTTGTCGTGATGATTTGGATCACTCATTGTATTGCTTAAAGTATGAATGTCAAGTTTATAAACCTGTGGTGAATGTGGGAGAACAAAGTGAGACAAAATTGTTGAATAAGTTATAAATTCCTGCAATTTTAATTATTTATTTTGCTATAAACTCCAATTCAAGTTTAACGGTTTGAGGAAGTTGGAAAAGAGGAGAATATGAAGCAGTGGGAAAAGCAACAAGAGTGTGAATTAAGTGGAATTTGGAAAACTACACAAGTAAAAGCACTAACTACATAGCGAGAAAATTGATTAAAAGGAATAAGCGAAGAAGTTGCAGAGTGAGTTTGAAGAAGACGCACCTGAGAATGGAGGCGGCGGCGGCGGCGGCGGCGGCTGTCTGGCAGTGTTCAATACAGTGGAATGAATGAATGGATTTTCAGGTTAAGTTTTAAATAACGGTGGCGTTTAAAATATCACATATCCTCGGTAAATATTTACCATTGGATCCTGTTTAAAATAAACGGACGGCCCAGATTTATTATCACTAACCGAATCAAACTGAATTTAACTGTCCAACCCACACTTCTTATATACTTTAATTCTTTTTCCGTTTATAAAATTCAGATTTAAAGAAAGTTGCAAAACTTCTATTTTGTAGAGGTCTAGATTTCAAAACTCAGACAAATTAGGGGTAAAAATAGTGTCTAATTCACTCGGTATCTTTGAAACTATAATGATCAAATACAGAGAATATGATTTTCACATCATCGTCATTTTGGTCAATCGAACACGTTCATCTGAGTCAATTGACCGACACAATGATATTGAACACTAACTACCTTTATTGTATGTCCATAGTTGAAAATACCATTCCGTTGGTCCGGTTGCTCCTTCAAATACTTGCATTTTCATTGTTGTAGTAAACTACAATAAGTTAGAGTTCATTTTGACTGCATAAGGTGTTTTGTGTTGTGAATAAAAATGAATCAACCACACTAATTCATACAAGTTTTTTTCATCGTAAAATTGTTAATTCGTTCTAGACCATATATAGTAATGGTCAAAGTTCTGAACCGTAAAACTTATTTTTTCAAGGAACCAAAAACATGCATGGTTGAAGGAACATAATTGAATAAACCATCCTTTACATTTCCGTGGATATAGTTTCCATGCGGTTGTAATGGATTTGAAAGTTTTGATAAACAGAAGTAATAGCTTCAAGGCTACCAACCAAGCCAAGTATATAACATGAAACATACACTCAAATTCTACTCCCGTTTCTCATTGTTCTTCAATGTTATTTTCTTTTAGGTTTTGTTTGCGAATTTAACGGGGAAGGCTTAGGAAAAAAGGAACGAGCAAATGGAAGAAATAAAGAAAAATGGGAGGGGAGGGTTTTAGGGGTTAACTTTTCTTCATAATACTAAACCTTTTTGTATTGGAGGAGGGTTTTAGGAGGTTTTGGAGAGTTTATATGAATTCTTCAAATTTAATCTATGTTGTTATATTATTTTTAAAATTAAAAATATAATAATCATATACATTAATTTATTATTCTCTAAAAAAACTACTATTTTAAAAAATTTGAAAGATTTCTCAATTTTTCTTCATATTTTGCACCCCTCAAAGCTTTCTCCTCTTCAAACTCGCAAACAAAGCCTTAATTTAAGTTCTTTTTACACTTGACATCACACTTCAAATTAGGAGTATAGATTCCCACTTGGTTGAAGAACACTTAGGTTTGCTGAATATGTTAGGTGCAAGTGCAGATTTAAGGTTTGAACTTATGCTATGTGATGCATTTACAACAAAGCTTTAACAATCATGTGACACCCTTCTTTAGATATTTCCAATGTTGGCTAATTATAAAGAATAATTTTGGCATGTTACACTAATATAGGAGTCTCCAACTTGTGCTTGTGAATTTGTAAGTGATAACATCTTTTGTCTCGGTTCAACATCTTGTCTTTACCTAAATTAATGAGCTTTGTTTTGATACTAGTTTTAGCTTAAGGGTTGTTTCTGGATACATACAATTAATGTAACAAAAATCCAATAAAAATGAACTGCAACATATCGACACACTTTGATTAATGTTAACTTTTTATTACAAGTACAATTTGTGATGGTAACGCTTGACGTGCAACACTTTCTATTTGCGAAAAAGATAAAATTAACATGAAAAAAATGTACAGAATTATAACATTTTCGAACATTATGCTTCACGATTTTGCAGCAACTTTTAACACCATACTAACCGATCACATGGTCACACCTTGATGCTCAGTTAAAGACAGAACAAAATCAACATTAGAAGCAGATCACTGAGAAGAACCAGTCCATTGCATCTTATCACAGGTTGATGTAATATAACACACGCACATACACACATAAGAATGCGATGAAGTATAGATTGTAGATTGAACAAGCATGAAACAAGGGTATACAAAAAGAGTTATCTAAGTAAACATCACTTAATCAAACAACAGCAGATGATACAACAAATTTCAACTTGACAAAGCGACCCCTATGCACAAATGTAAATGAATATAATAATACAGTGGACTTGCAAGAGCTGTAATTAGGATATGGTACTTAAAGTAACCAAAAAAAAGAAGAAAAAAAGTGAGAAAATTTTTAGTTAAAAAAAAAATCACAAATAATTCCATTCATTTTTCTTTTCATTACTACTGTGACAATGTCACCTTGGACCAGATAATTCAACTGCATGTAGATTTTCAGTAGAGTCAACAATCCAATCAGAATTGGGATGAGGCGCCAGTTCCACTTCCTGGCGTAGAACTTCCCCTTTCTGCCACTCATCCCATCTTTCTGCCAGGCCGTCGCCTTCAAGCATTCTCACTACATCTGACATCTTCGGCCGGTCCATAGGTGAACCTTGCGTGCATAGCAGCGCAACCTGGATTAACTGTTCTACCTCAGCTTCTATGTAGTTGGTTTTAAGATCGGGATCAACCAACATTTCAAGCTTTTTCTCTTTCAGAAGTCCTTTTACCTATGAACAAGTTCAGTTGAGTGCACAATTGTTCAAGAGTTGCATGAAAATCAATTAGAAAGGTAAACTAAAATAAACAAACAGAGGGATATGTATTTGCACTAGACATACCCAATCAAGCAGCATAACATCATCATCATTCGCAAGTCGAGCAAGGTCAAAAGCTCTTTGTCCCGTGATAAGCTCAAGAAGCATGATACCATAACCAAAAACATCGGTTTTCTCTGAAGATTTGCCAGTAGATAGGTACTCGGGAGCTATATGCCCGATTGTACCCCGAACAGCAGTTGTAACATGAGTGTCCTTGTAATCCATAAGTTTTGCCAATCCAAAATCCCCCACAACAGCCTCAAACTCTTCATCCAACAATATGTTAGCAGCTTTCACGTCACGATGAATGATCTTTGGGTCACAATGATCATGCAAATATGAAAGACCCCTTGCTGATCCCAAAGCTATTCTTTTCCTTGTTGGCCAATCTAGTGGTTCTTGATGTGGAGGACGCTCTAGGAGAATACAAACACAAAATCACAATAATATAATTAATACGGACTGAAAGTTTGTGTTGAGCACGTATATAAACATACTGTATAAATAGAGATCTACCTCTTAAACAGGAGGCAACACTTCCATTGGCCATGTAGGGATAAACAAGTAACCTTTCTGTTGGTGTCATACAAAACCCACGTAAACGGAGGAGATTTCTATGCACAGCCATACTGATCATCTCTACTTCAGTCTGAAACTGAAGCTCCCCACCAGGTGTCCGCTCCTCTTTTAATCTTTTGACAGCAACCAGTGAACCGTCTGCCAAACGTCCTTTGTACACCTTGCCAAACCCTCCTCTTCCAAGAATGTTCTTATTGCTGAAAGTATCTGTTGCAACTTGCAACTCTCGTAGTGAGAACCTCTTAAGCTGCCCAAGATGAACTTCAGGATCCTCTTCAGCTGCAAATGTATGCAAAAAATTTAAATTATATAGGGTAAAATATGTTTTTGGTCCCTATAAATATGCCAACTTTTCGTTTTAGTCCCTCTAAAATTTTCCTTCCACTTTTAGTCCCTCAAAAATTTTCCATCTTCACTTTTAGTCCCTCCTTTAAAGTAAACTCATATTTAGAATTCATATTTTTTAATAACATATTTGTAGGGACCAAAAGTAGTGATTGAAAATTTTATAGGGACTAAAACGAAAAGTTGGTATATTTGTAGGGACTAAAAACATATTTAACCCAATTATATACTATATCCATGTAATGAGTTCAACCAATTTAGTAGCCATTCAAGTAGGATCTCTCACCAGGAACATCAAAGAAAAATTCTTGTGGTTTCCTTCGACGCCACCATGCAAATGCAATTGCAGGCGCAGCGAATAATAGAGCAGCACCAGCAGCAACTCCTCCAGCTATTGCTCCAGTTGCACCGCCACTTCCTGCAATGAGGTATACACATCCAATATGAAAAATAAATTAGTTGGGCTAAGAATTAAAAGAGTAATTGCAGCATAAAGAAGATTACCTGGGGCAGAGATTGGAGGTGGAGGGACAAATGGGGGAGGTGGAGAAAATGGAGGAGAGCCTGGACAAGGGTGCCCGGTAACAGGTCCACATAGATTCAAGTTGTTTGCAAAACTACAAGCAGGAAGGAAGTCGATTCAGAAAAGTTTTACAAGCAGAACCAATGAATCTAAGAACAGACACAGTTTAGTAGGAACCTGATAGGAGTGAATAACGAAAAGGAGCCATTATCGGGAACCACACCGGAGAGCTGGTTATTAGACAAATCCCTACATTTGGTGAATAAAATGAGATAAATGTAGGTGATGCATATACAAATACTAAAAAATAAATATAGTACATATATTTTGAGATAAAGAATAACTCACAGAACTTGTAGAGCTGAAATATTAGTCAGTGACATGGGAATAGGACCCATCAAGCTGTTGTTATTAAGCCGGCTATCCTTAGACAACAATTCCAGGAAAACAGTATTAATATCTATCTTGATAGCATATTTCTTTTCTCAAACACGCCAACAAAAATCATATATAACAGAAAATAAGCATCTTTGAAGATTTTTTTTATCAAAAAACAAATTTAAAGCATGCCCACCGCATAGAACAAACAATCAACAACAGGTACACTTACAGGAAACGCAATTTTGACAACTTGCCCAATGAATCCGGGATAGGGCCATTGAACCGATTTAAGTACAGATCCAAGCTCACCAAGTTGGTAAGATTACCCAGGTCACTTGGAATAGGACCAGTGATGTTATTGCTGTAAAGTTCCCTATCATACACATAAAAAAAGTTAAGTATGTATAATAATATACTTCAATCAAGATTTTATAAAATCAGCATCTAATAAAAATTTTAAAATCTTTCATGAAACAACAATCAGTGAAGTTGTTAGGCAATTCCAGAACTTGTTTCAAGAACATGACCTGTCTTCTGTACAAGAGTAATCCAGTTACAAAAGGATATAGTTTTTTGAAATAAAACAGTGATATGATGAAACTAAAAATATCTTGATCCCCACAACATTGCAATAATGTTTGATTCCATTGAAACAATGAGAATTATAATTTAAAACCAGGACGGAGTTGTGGGCAGACAAACTTAATCAACTCGTAGTTCAAAATAAAAGTGCTAAACTCCAATATCTCAAACAACTCTTATACAACTACAGTAAAAAAAAGATTGAAGTATCGAATTGAAAAAAGCAAAGAAACAAGAACACTGAAGCAGTTGTCATCATTTCATTGACCAGTCCCTTAGAAAATTAAATGATGAAAGGAAAAGAGCGTTTGAACATCAAAGTATCAAGGCACAACAACATACAGATACTGCAAATTCTTGAGTTGCCCGAGCTGCGGAACTAGTGTGCCCGATAAAGCAGCATTTCCCAGATCACTAACATCAAACCAAAGGAAAGTACAAGAGGAACGTTAGAAAATTCATCTTCTTTGAAAAGCTATTGAAACAGCATTAGCATATATGTGATGATATATCAAGGACAAAGTAGCTTACACTCTTATGACACTATTATCATTGTTGCAGGTTACATGAAACCATGTGCAAGGATTAACAAGTGTAGGATCCCAACTCTGCAAAACATTGTTAGGATCTTGTAAATTTGTCCTCAAGTTATGTAAAGCATCACCTGTTTCAAAACACAAGAACACGTAATCAAGTAAAAACCAGCTCAGCTTATGTATCAGATCCAAACCAAATATCATCTTTAATTGCAGTCTTAAATGATAATAAAGCAGTAAGAAATTGCACAATGTGTCTCAAAATCATTCTGTCTTAGCTAAATAAACATCAAACAAGTACGAAGAATCATAAAAAAGGTGTGACAAATTCCATGATTGACATTATTACTACACAAACGAATAATTATTCCATTGCTTAATATGCATAAAACATGATAAGATAGCAAGCAAGAAAGCATTTTCCTCAAAAGGCACTACATGAGTCAAAAGAACTGTAGAATCTTATGAGGACTTATTATCCAAAAATCAATTAAATAACAATGATGGTTCAATCTGATAAATTCTACAACATTGTACAACTACAAATCCACAAGCAAAAAGGAATTAAAAGACTAAAAGACACATCACATACATCCTCAAAAAACAACCCTTTTGACAGAACAATGAATCAAGTATAAAAAACAACCTCATTAACCAAACTCATTAAAAAAAAAAAAACCAACAACAACCAAAAAAACAAAAGAACAAAACATGTTTTCAAACATTTCCCTTCTGAACAAAACAATAAATGAAACAAAATTACACAAACCTTCCATGTTAGCAGAAACCAGCCATAATGGATGAAGCAGCAACAGAAAGAAGGCACAAATGAAAGCTAAAGCACAGAACTTTGTCTCCTCCATTTGATTAAGTAGTAAATAACCTCAGATCCAAATAATAATAATAAAACATCACAAACCCCTTCAACCACCTTCACCAGCAGCACAATAAATGAAAATGAGCATAAACCCTAACCCCCAAATCTCAGTTGAAATCTTGAAGCATTAGAATCTATCTATCTACCACACTATACCCAGAACCCGATCTCGTCAAAATACACCTTTTTTGGACTGACCCAGAAACATAAACTCATAAAAAAATAAACTTTTTGTTATCAAAACCAAAAAGTAGTATTTTTTTCAACTTAGAATTATTATTATTATTAATTATTTTCTTACTCAAATTATAGTATTATACAAAATTAAAAAAAGAAATAAAAAAAAAAGATTTTTTTTCTACGTTTCACTTTCTATCTAGCTAGCTTATAGCTTCTGAAGAAACACTCTTTCTTTATCAGAGTATAAATTGTTATCTTTTTGATGGAGGCGTGAACAGAAGAGAGAGAGAGAGAGAGTGAGTGTGAGTAGAGAGAGAGAGTGAGGTGCCCGAACGGTGGTGACCGCTGCCCGAAATAGCTCACGAAACGCAGTCAAAAATTGTATTGGCGCTATAACGTGGAAAGTGACGTGACTGAAAGATGGAGAGGGGGGCAAAACCCCGTTTTCTTGGTCAAACTTTGGTGGGTCCAACGTTACTTTCTTTTTGGGGGTGATGCCATCTAGCATTGCATTTGCTTACTCACTTCACTTACATACATTAATCTCATCTATAATACTAACAAGCATTACGAGTGTGAATTTAGTTTAAGGCAAATGATAATTTTTGTCTTTAAAGACACATTTTAAAAAAGTTGTTAGAGAAATATACGTATTAAAAGTTGTGTATTCAGTTTGTTAAATGTTGATATATTATATTTTTTAATGTAAATTTGTTTTTTTTAGATTGTTTAATATGTATCCTAAAGGCAAAAGTTAACATGACCTATGAGTCTTGTTAACTAGTTCGCCGTTAACTAGTGTCTCGGACACTAGTTAAGGAAGAGTTTTTACGATATTAGTTGTTTTTACATACATTTTATAAGATTTTTTAAAATATCTTCTTATTGTAAAATATTTTTAGTTAATTTACTCTTACTTTATCTTCTAATATTGTAAAAACATGTAATGCAAAAACTAATACAAAAGACAAAGCAAGCCAATGTAACAAAAGATATGCTAACGATGAATGATACAGATAATTTATTAGAACTCATAAGAAATTAGTCACCGCAATTACATACGCGAAGATACCCGGTTTACAAATAATAATAATAATAAATACTATATTTTTATACTCGCGGACCAATCCATTTTACCTAGCTAAACACCCAAACACATGAATGGACCATAATATATACATTCCATAAATCCACCGAATTGAGGCCCGAAAAGTTTGTATGAACTATCTATATCGAATTCAAGATTAACTTGCCATAATCTACTTACATGTATCCACCAAAGACAAATGTCTACATAAGGGTTTGAGGCTAAAAAGTCTATTCTTCACTATAAAGGATAGTTCATAGTTTTTTTTTCTTCGTATGTTCACATTGTTCTACCATAAATACTTTGCATATTACGTACATTTTTGTTTCATTGTCGTTGTATTTGCAAATACATCACTCTTCTTTAAAATAAAATAAAATTATTAATCGAAGACCGACGACTCATAGCCATCATCTCCTCCCACAAACCATGGAACTAATCTCCGGCACGGATCAAATATGCAAATATATTACTACTATTCCCACCATTTCTATTTCTAGATAGGTTGCAATTGTCAATGCAAAAGACCGTGAGAAAAATGGAGAACTTCAATTAGGACCGTTAATGAGATATCATTTGTGAAATATTCCTCCTATCTTTCCTAATTTTTATTGTTAAAAAGGTGATAAAGCATGTTTGAGATTGTTTGCCATGCGTATTCTTCTCTCTTTTGGTAAATCATACCTTTTTTATACAAAAACAAATATGATTGGTTGCACTACAAAATGATGCATGCACTCCTAATGGAGGAAATTGTGTATTGACTGGAATATAAGGGATAACTAGGAAAGGACATGTAATTGAAAGCCTGTGATTTTTTTACTAAGAAAAAGCCTATGAATTTGGGACCCCTATGGAATTAGGTTTACTGTGAGCCCACATTTTGTACAGTGTTTGTGTTTAATAGCTCACATTCTATTCCTAAAAATTTGTGTTTATTCAGCATATTTTAATTTTGATATATTCGTAGTAGTTTTGTGTGTATTTTATTTTATGTGTTTCGTATAATATTGTCTTATTATATACTCCCTCTAATCTTTATAAGAAGAAAAACAACTAGTTTTTAAATTTATTAAATAAATAATATATGTGATCTATATTAACGATCACATACATCATTTATTTAATAAACTTAAATGTAGTTTTTTAACTTATAATAGAGAGTATCATTCACAAGTTCATGTAAAAAAAAAAAACTTTTACAACTTTTTTTAGCCTTCTACAACTTCAAGTTCTAATTAAGGAACAAACTCGTCTAATTTTAAACATATATGAAGTTTGATCTCAAACTCTTCAAATATAAATTTATCATTTGGAAGATAATATTTTGGCTTCCAACATCATTTATTGAATAGACAAGATGAGATATTTATTCTACTCAAACTCCATTGTCAAGATAACACCTTAACCTCTTTCACCATCTCATCAATCTAGTAATGTTGTTAAAAAATGTATTATTTATAGAATTTCAAATCACCCAAAGAGTTGCATGCCAAATCAACCTCCAACCCTTTCAAAGCTGCTTGAGCCTCCCCTCCCCTTCCCAACATTCAAAATGGAGAAAAAGGTTTCGAGGAGTAATGAAATTAAATGCAAACCAACCAAAAACCTTGGACCACAACTCAAACACCACTTGTCAATGTAAGAAAAGATGAGAAGAAGTTTTGGTATTGTTACCACAAAACTCACAAAATAATTTTGCCTCCAAAGGAAAGTAATTTCTCGTAGAGAAGTTGACTTTCGTTCGGATACGATCATGAAGTAACTTCCAACAAAAAGTCACTACTTTTGATGGCGCGGGACTCTTCCAAATTGACTCAAACACCCTTTCCTTCGATTGGCTCAAAGTGACATCCACCTCTAATGATTGTTCAAGCAACATATATGTCGACCTAACCGAGAACACCACGGTTACGTCCGCTTTCCACCACCAATTATCCTCCTAAACCGAAGCCCTCCACTCCCATATCACCTCCTTCAATTCGTTAAGCAAATTCAATTCCCACACGAAAAGTGATCTTCGCCAAAAAAAAGACCAAGCACCTATCTCTTTGCTCACACCCCACAAATCACCCATTTTTTATGATTGATTGCTTACCGCATTTTTTAAATCGCAGCATACTCATACCTTGCACAACATATTTTTAGTCCAACTTATTTTGTTGGACCGAATTCACTTGGTTTCTAACGAGACGTTTAATAATAAATAAATAAAACATTTGATATTAATAAAGGATAAAACTGTTACATGTATAGCTGTTAATAACGACGTCTCTTCCTGCCATATTATGTGCGTTCGAGACTCATTCTATTTCAAGTCTAAAAAAGCCTAATGCATAGGACTTTGATACCAAATTTTGATACCAAATTTCTTTATCAAGATGTCAATTTGTGTTAGCCACGTTAATGTAAAAGTTTAGGTACAAACTAGGTTGTATCCTTTCCGCCACATTATCCTGTATTCTTCAACATTGTTGACTACTATTGATTAGGAGCTTAAATGGAGGAGAGCTTCTCACGTTACAACTTTGTAATCATAGATTTTCCAATTTGGCCAACGAGGACTTTTTTTTTCGGAACTGCTTTCTAGAGGGATAAAATGATTTCGATCGTGATCTTTAATTTCGTGTCAAGGAGGAGGTACTACACATGCCTTGTGTTGTGACCCAAAGTCTCATTGTGGGGGCACTAGCACTAAATGCAGCCCATCATGTTATTTTCAAGATAAATGCATTTACCTTTATCATTAATAGATATAATAAAAATAGTCAACTTTTATTTTTAGGATATACGGTAAGTTAAGAAGCTTAAAATAAAAATTAAAAATAAATTTTATAATAAAATAATGATTGTTGAAACTTTTAATATTGAATTCACAATTTAAAAAAAAACTTCTATGTTTATCTTCTTAACTTATGTCTTAGAAACATAAGTTAGTATTTTTCAATAAAGACTTATAAGTCGAGTTAAAAATTAACTTAAGAAACATCTACTCATATTCACTTTAGAAGTGACACTTTTTCTTTTTTAAGACGTTAAACTAACCCATTGATATTACACAGTAAAAAATCAAATTTAAAATCTTGAGAGGGACGTACTTCAAAGTTCTAAGTAAACACTGTCACACAAACTCAAACGTGTTACTACCACACATGATTTATAGCAGTGTGCTAATAGTATAAATTTTGAGTTTAATTTATATACATTGTCGGTGTAAAAAAGTTTTGCATACCTCATTGTTTAATAAATTATAAATACGTAAGTTTTTTTGACAAAATAAATTATAAGTACATTCATTGTCATACTTCATTAATTGATATAACAACATATAATTGAATACATGTGTAAAAATACTTACACCGATAATATTTATAAATTAAATTCTATTTTTTTTATTGACAATGTATGAAAATTAAACTTAAAAAATGCATTAATCTTATTTTTACTACCAGAAAAAAACACGTGTTGTTTTTTTAAAGGAAATAAACATATGTTATTTGCCATTTTAAATTTAAATTTAAAAACAGATTGTTGTCTTTATAAAAAAACCCGCACAAACAAAGCATCCAATCAAAATCAATATTTACTCTTTGAGTTCTTTCTATTATGGTATACTTGTGTTTGTAAGAACAATTTGCTATTTTTATTGCGTTAACGTTGATAAATTATAAGTATTTTTTGTATAACTTTGAATTTTAATTAAATTATTTATTACTTTGAATTATTGAATTATTTATTTACCTTGTATATAAATTATTTATTACTTTGAATTATTGAATTATTTATTTATTTTATTTATTAAATTATTGACTTATTTATGTTTAAGGAATGAGGGAGTTTCTTTCACCCCACCAAGGAAAAAAAACGTAACCTTAAAATGTAAATAATTTTCATTTTACCCCCATGAAAAATAGTTATCCCATCAATAAAAAAAAATTACGAATATAAATACATGTATTCCATTGTTTAATCTTTGGTTTGGTTAAATTATTAAAATTGGATAGAATTGTGTAAGATGAATAAATAAGATGTTTAAAGTTTGAACCCGACTTTTGTATATAACAATGCGTGTTGTCATGTCAACTGAGTTGTGCTTACCTACACTTAACTCATACTCCCTCCGTCTTAAATTATAAGCAAAAAAAAAAATCACACTTATTAAGAAAACTACTCCCTTCGTCCCTTAATATAACCACCTATTGCTTTTTTCACATTTCTTAAGAAATGTTGTTGGTGTAGTTAATGTGTCTGTTTTATAGTACAATTTTACAAAATTACCCTCATTAAAGAG
>Ga0099826_10000217_pt1 | contig 24942 bp, 10 predicted proteins | sample Mtrugardesep15_FD_76830 | JGI IMG/M metagenome (GOLD analysis project Ga0099826, IMG submission 76830) | Root nodule microbial communities of legume samples collected from California, USA - M. trunc garden sep15 | ecosystem: Host-associated > Plants > Roots > Nodule | place: USA: California... | reverse complement strand
ATATATATATATATATATATATATATATATATATATATATATATATATATATATATATATATATATATATATATATCAGTATCCAGTGGTGGAGCCAAGAATTTTATAGAGGCTAGGCAAAAAAATTATCGTAAAACGTTATTTCTTTCTTGCGAATAATTTCACATTTTCTGCGGATAATTTCACATTTCTTGCGGATATATCTTTCCTGCGGATCCTAAAATTCTAAGGTATTACCTCACATGGGAACCTAAATCCTTTGCAAAATCTGCTAGAAGTGTGTTTCCTGCGGAATTTACACAAAAATCCGCAGGTAAATCCGCAAGAAAAGCTAAAAATTCTAGTAATGGTTAAGTTTGCTACAAAGAAAGTTGGAGTTGGGCCTGGGCTAGCTGGGATGGCTCCACCCCTGTTAGTATGAAATTTGAGGTGAACTTTTGTAGTAATTAATTAGCACATATTTGTACCAAAAAAGAATAAAAAAAACTTGGAATGATGATTCAAAGTTATTGTATTTAATTCTGCATTAAGTATTAATAAAACACTAATTAATACGAGATTGATCAATTTTAAAATCCTCTCCATTTCAATTTTTTTTCATTTCTACAATTTAGAGAGATATAGACACATAAATTTTTTAAAATAATTAATGCTAGTAAGACTCATTTAATGATATGACTCACCACTCATTTTATGTGTTTATATCTCTCCAAATGATAGAAATGAAAAAAAATTAAATGGAGAGAATCTTAACTCAAAAGTAACATTAGTTAGCAAAGCAAAAGTGGAAAGCAAGTCAACGTCTTTAAAACTAAATCATCTCATTATTTTTGGTAATTAAATCAATTCACAAATTTTAAACTAGCACACCGACCAAATTAACCTTAAATAACACCAAAAGTAAGAACACTGTTCATTCATTCCACAAAAACAACACACTCTTGATTTCTAATAACGAGAACAAAAAAAATGAAGAGAGCCTCAAGTAATTTTGTGTCCTTTTTCCCTCTTTATACTCTTCTTCTTTCTTGTTTTTTTCTCCAACTCACTCAATCCTTTACTCAAATGAACGTTGAAATTGATGATTTGGTGGATGATATATGCAAAAAGACACCAAATTCTGATCTATGCAGTTCAATCCTACATTCCAATCCTCAAGCCAAGACAACTGATGCAAAGGGTATAGCCGCCATAATGGTTAATGACATTCTACAAAATGCCACTAACACATTGAATTTTATTCAAGGTCTTGTCAAGCAAGCCAAAGATCTTGAATTGCAAAGAAAATATTCTATTTGTGCTGAGACATACATTCCATTAGTGAAATACGTTCTTCCACAAGACGTTGATTCTATAAACCAAAAAAAATATGGTTTGGCTGCTTACTCTATGGTTTATATTGGAAAGGAAATTGACTCTTGCAACAAGCAATTCTCAGGCTCAACTAGTTCACCTTTAGCTGATAGGACTAGCATTCTACATAAGTTGCTTGATATTGCTGCAGCCATACTTAAGCAATTAATAAGTGGCTGATTTGTTTATTTATCCTTATTCTTATTAAATAATAAATAAATATTTTATTTTGGTTAAGAATTATAAATAGGGTAAAATATATTTTTGTCCCTGTAAAGTCAAAATATCCTTATTCAAAATATAAGCTTAATTAAAAGTCAAAATATATCAAATCACCATAATGAAGTATCAAACTTAATTATAAAATCAAAATATAAAATTATAAAAGAAACGCCGTTAATAATTTTCAACATTTCATTGCTATGTATTTTTTTGGTTACACATTTCATTGCTATGTATAAAAGAAAGCATATAAATCTATAAAGAAAAAAAATACATTAAATACAAATAAAACAAGAATTAAATAACATATTTGAAAGTATTTCTCTTGTTAAAAAATACTTGGAAGTATTTCTAGAATTAGAATCATGTATCAAGGATAGGAACAAAAGATAGGTTGCAGAGAAAGAAGCGACATGCCGTCAACACCAAGAAAAGCATGGTCGTGTATGCAATATACACTTCATGTTTATTAGACTTCAAAATAACTTCACAAGTTGAAATCCTCGTGAGCTTAACTCAGTTGATAGAGATATTGTATTTTATATGCAGTAGTCGGGGTTCGAATCCCGAACACTTTTCCACAATTAAATTGTGTGAGCTCTAACCACTAGTTACTTGACAACAAAAAAAAAACTTCACAAATTGGAATAAAATTTCTACGTATATATTTGTGTGAATGAATTTATCAGCCGTAGGAAAACATGACTTTGGTGTCAGGGCTATCTTCATATTAATTTTTTATGATTAACCCCTATTTCTATTTTTTGTTTCTCTTCAATATCCTCTTATATTTTTTTTCTTTCTCTTGGTTGTAAATTCCCATATTCCAAGTCACATTGCAGGTCAAAAACAAAATTTCTATATAAATAAAAATTGAACACAATTCACCCATCAAACACAAAAAACAAAACTTTTACAAAAATAAAAGTCATTAAATAAATAAGTTACACGCAAAACAAACTAATTTAGCCCAAAATCGACGCAAAATACAAACTAACAAAATCATCTATCAAATCTTAGAAATTGAACTCAGAATTGCAACCAAAAAATAAAGCATAAAAATGAGGGTTTATGCATAGTCTCACATTTGAAACAAGAGAAAGCTTGCTCTATCGAACAAAATGAGGAAAAATATTCAAGGCCGTCTCTGAAATTTTGAATGCCCTATGTAAAATATGAAGTCATTAAGTTTTTTTATTACACGCAACACACATGCATGCACGCGCACAAGCACACAAACAATGTACAAACTAAGCACACACTACGTCAAAACATTTGGTGCTATGTATGGTCCACCTTCTACTTCTGCATATGTTGCTTTTTCCTTCTCTAATGTACGTACTAACCTAAAATCACCTAAACATGCACTGATATCGGAGTCCAACATTATTTTGCTTGCTTTCAAGTCTATGTGAACTAGAAAATTCAAAAAATAAAAGTATATGTGAACTAGAGTTTGATCAAATTCATTGTGTGCGTAATTTAATGTTGATGGTACACTGGAGAAGGTTTTGCATCTTAAATGTTCCTTAATGGAGTTTTGCTTGTTATTTCTTCACAAAATATGTGGTTGTCTAGACTTTTATTTGACTTGTAGGCGCAGACTAAGAGTAATACGCCATTTTGTGGCAACATCTTGCATTTTATTTTCAAATTAAATTTAAAAAACAAAGTAAAATATTTTATACAGATGTACAAAAAAAAAAAATTATACAGTTTTTTAATAATATTTTTTATATAGTTTAATAAACTAATGTTTTTAGACCATTAGCTATTAAAAAAAACATCAAATTTACTAATGGTTTTAAACATCGGGTTTTTTCGGTGTCATCGGTGCTTTTCATCTTGATATAAACTTCCAATTTATTGTCATGTTCCTTTATAAACTACACCAAATCCACCTTGTCCACCTTCAATTTGTTGTCAAAGTTTTTTTTTTTAGGGAATTTGTCGTCAAAGTTATTTGTAGCTTTATTCAATTCTTTAAATTGTAATCCTTTGGTTGTTCCCGATAAACTCTTCAATCTCACCAATATATTGGAATCAACACCATTTTCATTATTCTACCTTCTTATAAGCATTAGCGTCCAGATGGGTCGTGTCCGTCTGTCCGCTTTTTCTATTGCGCTAACGCATATATGATTTCTGTTTGTGGCACTTGTTGTCCGAACTTGTTTTCCTTTGTCCTTCGCTTCTCTATAATTTGATCGTCTTCTAAACAATTTTTGTTGTCTCTCCTTGGTGCTCATATTTTGCCACCGATTTCTGGCATTTTGAGTTCCTCTTTCCCTTTGTAGGTCCCTTGACTGTTGCCTACGATTATTTTCCCTCTTATTATGTTGTTTGTTGATCTGTCTAATTGAAAGAAGCATTTACAAATTTACTACCAAAATAAAAGAATGAATAAAGGCAACAAACACAAAAAGATAAAAAAGGATTAAGGAAAAAAGGATGAAAAAAGTAGGTTGAATATAAAGGATATCAATATGTGAGAAGAAAAAAAAACTCATTAAAAATGAAAATGGATTGTAATGATCGATCATAAAAATCCTTCATATCCTTCATGGGGAATATAACTAATAAAATAAAATATGAATCATCGCAATTATATTTTTCTTCCTATTTAATCACAGATTTTATAAAAAATAGTTTGTGTGAAATAAAAAAATTAGACAAATAAAGGTGAATGTAACTGATAAAATTAAAAACACAATAGAGGGACCATGAAAAAATTAGAAAAAAATATAGTACAGCCGTTGAAAAAAGCAAAACAACATAAACAATAAGCAATTTAGGATATATAATATTCTGAATCAAATTCTCTCTGAAATTTTCCTTTCCATGTTTCTTCCTCATCTCGTCTCAATTCTTTTTTCTTAATGCTTGTTATAAGTGATTAGTATATAAAAAAAATAGGGGAATATAGATGAATGAGGAATTAGCTAAATTAAAGGATATAAAGGCCATGCCATCAATATGAAGAATAATAAGACATTTTAACATAAAATTGGATAAATACATGAACTTCTCTAACATTTTACCTAATACATAGATAGTTTTGGCTATAAAATTCAAACATGAAGAAGGTAAAACATTCAAGACAAAAGTAATGATCATATAATATATGTAGCCATTTTTTGTATTTTCTGACATTTTTAGATTTGTTCAACGTGATAGAGCATTTGTGAGAAACTTAAGCATTTGTAAAAGAATGCATGTAAGTGGGTTGGTTGTACACAATTATCCAAAGCAATTATAATGCAATGCAAAAGTACGTGGAATCTATGTATTGGAGCAGTTGAAGTAGGCAAAAATAAGTTGAATTGCTTCTGCAGTTGTCGTGTACAAACTTATTTCTTCACATCACAACAAATTTTTCATTGTATAATGATTTGCCTGGGCAATTTTGGATTTTTTAAAAAAGGCTACACCAACATATTGTCTTTATTAATAGGTATAGATAAAAATACCCAAATTCAGTACCAATAAAAATCAACACCAAGGAAGGAACACCAACGGCTAAACTAATACTCAATTAATTTCCCTTTTCTTTAAAAACCTCAATTGAAATATTCCATTTCAACACACAGTTTAACTCAGTAGTATTTCCCGTTGAAGCAGAGGATCCAAAATAATTTTTTTTGATAATTAATCACTTTTTTTGGATCAAAATCCAAGCTTAAAACTAGTTTAGAGGGTTTTGCAACTAGAGGTAAATCCAGTGAATGTTGTGCCACCATGAAAACATCGATTATTTTATGGTTTCCATTGTATTATATCCATAAAACATATAACTAAGTTCCGTCTGTAGTGATTTCCAAATCGAGATGAAACGTAACATGGAAATGAACGTCATTTATGTCGAGTCCCGTGTGGTTGTTTTCAGGGTCAGAGTATTGTTTAACCATGACAAGCTTAATGACAACAAAACAGTTGGGGGAGTTATCATTTGTGGAGGCATTTGGTAAACCGAGGTATTAGTCAGAGTTGTTGAGAGGGATAGAGAGAGCAAGGTAGTTCATAAGATTATGAGCCTTGTGCAAAACATGAAGTCGGTGACCTACTTCTTTTTTTGCATGACACACACGCTCGCGAGCGCACACACACTAATTTAAACATTTGGTGCCCTTGAATAATGGATCCCTGTGCAACCTCACCTCCGACACACTCTTAGGGCCACCTTTGAAAATATTTCTACACAAATGGAGGTGAAATGGTTCTGCGAAAATAATGATAAATATAGGAAAAGGAAAGGAAGATGAGAGAAAAAGAATGTGATAGAATGAAGAAGGTAAACATGAGCGGTTTTTATTAAACTACGTGAATGGAAACAATTGCAGTGGTGGGTTTGTCAGTGATGCATTCCAATTTTTTCGTCATCTTCATCTTTAGAACTTTGAGAATCCTCCATCGTTCATTTTCTATCTTTGATTCGTGAATCATTTAGAAACTCCTAATACTCTTGTTGATTCTTGAGTAAGATTCACACATTTTCATAACTGTTTCAAAAAAAACCCATCTATAGTATGAGCTTAACTACATTTGAAAGACACCACTCCACTCAAAAATAAATTGAAGTACCTTTTGCCTCTTGAAGACCACCAAATACAGAAATATCAAAACCTCCAGAATATTTTCCCTTTGCACCTAATAAAGGAACACAAAATTCAGCTATAATGCTACTGCTATAAACAAGTTGACCGAGATTATCTCTGGGGAAGCACACAAGTAACTTCATATTTTATTTTCTTTTCCTTCTTCTTAATATATCATCTTTGTTCTTATCTAATTACTAAGTCTAAGTCGATCTCATTAAATTGAATATCTTTAAATGCAATCCCTTCGCAACCTAACGGTGATTTATAAATAACATTGCATTGCTTCGAAATCAAAGATAATGATAGTTTATAAACAACATTCATACTTCTCGATCTAATTGTGCATCTTCTACAAACAATAACGGTAGTTTATAAAAATCGTGATTGCACACACAAAGGTCAAAGCAGACAATATCTCAGGAACAAAATGACATGGACTTGAGCACAGAAGATTGATATCACATGTGGGAATGATCTCTAAGCTACATGATAACCGTCTTAGCCTTGACCGGAGACTGAAAAGGCCTTACATTACTTGGAAATCAATGCTGATTAAGAGTACAATAATTTATAAACAACAATCATACTTATTGAAATAGTCGGCGAGTTCAAAGGTTCAAAGTTCAATTCCTATAAATAATGAATATTAAAAACATAAAAATCACACTCCTCCATTCAATAGGACATCTTTTATAAAAGACAAAACAATGAAGACTTGTACCAAACCCAAAACAAAAACTATCTTAAAAAAAAAAAAAAACTTGAACATAAAGTCAAAACAATTAGTATACTTTTTTTTAAGCAACAACTAGTATACTCATGTTCATAAACTTCACCTCAAAAAATGTTCATATACTTGTATCAAAATATATAAATTATCCCACTAAATCATAAAAAATCATTTACATTTTTTTTAATAATCTAACTTTTTGTTTAAGTTCCTCTACAAAATTTCGTTTTCGTCCCCTAAAATTTTCTTTGAATTTTAGTCCCTAAAAGTTTTTCGTCCAATTTTTTGTCTCTGGTTTTAAGTCAAATCATGTTGTCCCTCATATTTTTGAATGAGTTTTTGTAGGAATGTTTAGAATATTATAAGAATCTCTACAAAAATATATATATATATATATATATATATAAATATAATATTTTAACAAAATATGAACTTTTAAGCGTTAAAAATATATAATTCATATTTGATTCATGTTTCGTTAAAAAAAATCTATTTTTTTTGTTAAGAGCTTATAGTATTCTACACATCACTATGAAAAATTTGAGATTTTGAAAGATACACATGAGCTGACATAAAAACAAACACCAAAAATAATGATGGTAGACTAAAAGTCGGAGAAATATTTTAGAAGGAATATAACATGATAAAACAGGGTTTAACCGTTTGTCAAAGGATTTAACCTTAAATGGTCAATGACATTCTACAAAATAGCACTAACACCTTGAATTACATTCAAGTTCTTGTGAATCAAACCAAATATATTGAGTTGGAGCGTCATTTTGCAGGATGAAATGGTGGACCGGTGGGTTTCGCTGAATTACATTCCTTTCAACGGTACACGGTCAAAAGTGCTTACAATTATTTGTCGGTGGTTGAAGTTGATGATAATGGTGGTCGTAATCATGTTTTGTGGCTTAAAGTAGTTCCCCTCAAAGTAATATTTTTGCGTGGAGGCTGTTTATGAATCATCTTGCAACTAAGGACATCATGTTTAGGGGTCACATCTTGGCAAATACATATGTTTTATGTTCCGCTGGTTGTGATTTTGTGGAAGATCGGAATCACTTATTTTTTCAATGTAATTTCTACGGTCAACTTTGGTATTTAACTGCTGATGGCTAGGTATCACTTTTGTGTCACATGGTACAGGCTCATTCTATTTAGTTTGGTGGTTTAGGGAGATTCTCTGAAAATTCTCGTACAACTTTAAATATTGTTTGGATTTCGGTCCTATTTATTATTTGGAAGGAGAGTAATGGGAGGATTTTTAACATGACTTCTCCTCTTTTAGCTTTATTAGAAAAGGTAAAAATCCAAACGTTTTGGTGGTTAAAATCGAACTACATCTTATTTGATTTTGATTACCCTACTTGAAGGTCGACACTTTTACATTGTTTAAAGGCGGTTTCTTAATTATGTTTTGGCTTCTTGTATTAGTTGGGATTGTTTGATATATTTCTTACTTTTAAGTTTTCTTTAGTACACGGCTTGTACTAAAGGGGCTTATTTTGTGTTTAATATATTTTTTTAGCCTTTTCAAAAATAATTCGATTTGCGCTCAGCTTTACCATGCATTAGTAGCATACTATATTCCACAAGCAATTTATTTGACAAACCAAGAAAAATATGAGTTGACCAGTGAGTATTTGTTTTTTGATAGAAGGGAAATTGGCATTTGCAACAAGAATTTCTCAGGTTCAACTAATTTACCTTTAGGTGAAAGGAGTAGCATTATACAAAAGTTGATTGATATTGCTCTAGCCATACTTAAACAGTTGTTAAATGGCTGATGTTTATTTACTCTTATGCTTGCTTATTTAATAAATTGTTGATTTTGCATGGGATAAAAATTATTATGAACCATCTTGTGTCCATTTCTAGATTAACAATCTTTTGTCATAAAACCTATATCTTGTTAAATGTGAATCTCAAAAGCTAGAAACTTGAGAGTTTCGTAGACGTGCTTGTGAATGTGGCCCTATTTTTATAAACATGCATTTGTCATTTGAGCTAGGATTATTTTATTTCAACCATTGGAATTTTGTTTCTATGACTCGTGTTTACTTGATTGTATGAATTTATGATTCCTGATTGCCGGGAACGCAGATCCGATGCTGATCTGCATAATCTTGCTGCAATGATAACATGAAACATTGTTACAGACTTACAGTTTAGGTAGGACATGGTTTTGGTGGATTAAAATATGGATCAAAAATGGAAATTATTGATGAATTTTATGTAGAAAAAGTAACTTTTTGTTGTTTCAATTCCTAAGATAAAATTTCATGCAAATATTATGAAAATGTAGAATTGGCAAAATGTTTAGTTTATAAGTATTAAAAGATCGATGATATATATATTCACAAAGGAAGTGAGAAATTAAAAAATTTCCTACAACTCTAAACTTCACGCATCATAAGTAATATACATACACTTCAGCAAATGGACCAATAGGTAACAAAACAATATCACAGTATAGATACAAGTTGATTGATCTCTCTAATTTGAAGTATATCTTAGCAAATAATGTTTTGTCTTGTTTAGTATCACCTAGTCACCTTAATCATTTTCATCTTTTTCAGTTTTACGAAGTATTGCAATGGAGTCGCGATCCTAAACAACGAATTCGCGTTATTACTTTAGCAATGGACGATGATTTCCATGTGCAGTCGTTGCCAATGAGGAAACATAGCAATGAAGCGGAAAATTCAGGTTTTATTACTTTAGCCAATGCCATAATTGTCCAGTGTTACACTCTCACGATAACTGTGTTTCGGTTTTGATACTAGGAGTTTTTTTTTTTTTTTTTGAATCATTGATATTAGGAGTTGTTACTATTACCATAACTGAGAGCATATTAAAATAGCCATAATTGTATAATAGTTTTTATTTTTTACGGGTATAATTGTCTAATAGTTACTCTATAGTATCCGTTTCTTTATTTTATGAGCATGATCAGCTTAATTTAAGTATTGATAATTGCATTATACCATGTACATACATATATATGTGTGTGTGAAATTACAATATTCTTGAAGTCTTCTTTCAAAAAAAAATATTCTTGGAGTATTAATAATTTGTCATTCATTCATTCCACAAAAACAACACACTCTTGATTCCTAGTCCAAAGAGAAAATGAAGAGAACCTCAACTTTTGTGTCCTTTCTCCTTCTTTCTTGTTCTTTTCTCCAACTCACTCAATCCTTTACTCAAATGAAGAGAACTTCGACTAATGATTTGGTGGATGACGTATGCAAAAAGACACCAAATTATAATGCATGCCGTAGAACCGTAGATTCCAATCCTCAATTCGTCAAAAATGATACAAAGGATATACTTTTCATAATTCTCGATCGCATCATAAAAAGTGGCACTAGCATGTTGAATTATATTTCAATTCTTGCCAATCAAACCAAAGATATTGAATTGCAGCTAAAATATTCTAATTGTGCTAATACATACCTTTCATTAGTACAACACTTCATTCCATCAGTAATTGATTTCACAAAACAAAAAAGGTATGGGTCGGCCATAGACAGATTGATTTTTGATAAAAAGCAAATTGGCCGTTGCACCAAGCAATTTAATAATTCAACTTTACCTTTAATTGTTAGAAATAAAAGGGTACAAAGGTGGATAGATATTGCTATAGCCATAGTTAAACAAATGTGAAATGGCTGATTTGTTTATTTACTCTTATTCTTATCAAATAAATTAAATGAATAATTGCTTTTGTATGGGATACAAATTACTGCTCTACATCTTTATATACTTTGTAGCAGCGGTAATTCGTGCAAATTAACGATTCTTTCTTGTCTCTTTATTTGGTTCACTTTTAACAATTGAAATGGGAGGTTTGGTTTTATGAACCATCTTGTGTCCATGTCTAGATTGGTAATCTTTTGGTCCCAAAAACTATATCTATTTAACTAACTGAACTTCAAAAGCTAGAAACTTGAGAGTTTCATAGACGTGCTTGTGAATGTAACTATTTTTCCAAACACACACTCTTAGGTGATAAATATGTCACCTTTGTTCTGCAATCATATTATAGGATATGACTGGATATATATTGTATGTTGCAGAGTTTTTTTTTTACAGAATATTGTATGTTTATAGATTATTATTTTTTTAAATGATGATTTTGGTAAAGTTGTAAAATATATTAGGATAATTACTTTCGCTTCACATTTAATCAGAATAAAAAAATTAAAAAATCAATTTTTATCACCGAATAACAATTATTACTATTAAAAATTAACGAAAATTATTAGATCTCAAAATTTTGATTTGACTTTCAACCATTAAATTTTTTTTCCTATAACTCAGGTTTACTTGATTGTGTGAATTTAAGATTCCTGATTGCAGGGAATGCAGATTCGATGTTGATCTGCATAATTTGCAGCAATGACAACATGAAACATTGATATAGTAGTATAGGATAGGATGTAGGACATGGCTTTGGTCGATTAAAATATCATGAAACTGTAGAATTGACATCGGTTAATTTTATTTTTCCAAATGCTATTACCACATGTGACAAGCTAGCGATTGGTAATCAATTAGCAAATTATTTCAATTTCTACTATTAAACAAGTCATGTTGCAGAGTCTCTGCGGTTGCACGGAGAAGATACTTGGTTCGCCCAAAACAAGTCATGTTCTGATTCTACTGAAAGACATTGATATAAAACAATTAGGTGATAACAGATAGAAAGACAGGCATTGATATAAAATAATTAGGTGATTACAGATGGTCACATGAAACTTCAAAAACAAAATTTCCTACAAGTCTAAACTTCACCCTCATCAGGGGATAAATTACCCAACACCTTAAATCACAATGTAAAGAAATACATTGGAAGACAAAAAAAAGGGGCTTGTGTGAGATGCACAAGGCCATAAAACCATCTTTATTGTCAGTAAATCTGCACTAACCTTCATCTCATCTCAGTTTTCTCGACAAACGTACAATTCTGTAAGGTAGAATCAAGTAACAATAAGAATATTACTACCGATTCTTTATGAAATTGAGGTAGATAAAAAATGAAAATATGCTTCCAAAGGAGGTTCAATGAAAGGTGTGCTTGCATCTCTACTTACTTGTGAGACTCTGAAGAAGGTGCATGTTGTTGACTTGAAATTTGATTCAATTGGTGTTGAAGTTGAACTGCAATCAGATCACCTTCAGCTCCTCCTGCAGATACAGGAGACCCCTGGAAACTTGTCACTGAACTCTTTCCAGATGATGACATGCCTGCAAATTTAACACCTTAAAAATGAATACCACTAGGAGTGCATTGTTCTCATGAATTTGATTCCAATTTTGCATACTTTTACTAGGCGAAAATTGTATGGTTGATAGATAGTATAGACCATAACTATCTCTAAGTTTATGAACAGAAATTCAACCTTCTGAAAATACTCAATCAATATGAAATTCAGCTTATGAACAGAAATGCAACACCGTGACATGTGAGCTCTACCAAAATGATAATAAATTTTAATGGAACCACCAAACAAAGTACAGAAGCAATAATCCTGAAATTTGGAATGGCCAAACTTTGAAAACAGAACCAATAGGAATAGGTGGAAATGGACCAATAGGTAACAAAACAATACCCAACTCAACAACTTGCAACAGTGATTATCATTATGTTACCATTGTATCATTTGTCAATTGTTAGCTCAAACCTAAACCCATATCATGTGACAATGCAGAATACTGCTCAAAAAGTACATATCCATGGCAAATACTACTTTAATTACATATTTTACCTTGAAATAAGATCACAATACAGAAGACAACAGTGCAAACCATGGCAAACATGCTGCTACTGGGAGACGAAGACGCTTTAGCAGCTTTCATCTTTTTCAAAGCTTTCATACGCTCCACCCTCGCACGCTTCAACATGGCAAGTTGAGTGATCTCCCTAATTAGCTTTTGGTCAGCAGCATCCAACGACGGCCCTCGTGGAGCTCTAGGAGGTTTAGCAGCCTTTTTGTTACCAGATTTTTTCCGTTTCTCCTTAACCGGACTATTCTCTACACTTTTCACCAAGTCCTGCCCCGTCAACAACTTGTTAGTCTCTTTCACCATGTTCACAGAATCTCCACTCAAATTTGAATCTTTCAAGTATAATACAGTATTTCTTTCTTCAACTTTTATAGAATCTCCAACAATACCACAATAAATCTTAGCAAATAATGTCCTTTCTTGTTTAGTATTACCCGAATCATCTTTAGTTACTACCAACCCACTTTCAATATCAACTTCACCACTCTCCCCTTTCATATTTCTATCATCCATCCCAAACCCACAAAATTAATAATTAAACTTTGGACTAAACTTACATACACTATTATAAGTAATTTTTTTAACTGCTCCTCTCACAAAGAGGCAATTTTTTTCCTCACCCTGATTGTTAACCTAAACTACAAAATTAGGTTAGGAATGGAATCACCCTGCATCAAAACAAAAGACAGAATTCAAATTTAATCAATTGCAAATGACAAAAAAAATGGTTTTCTTCAAATTGAGGGGGTAACTAGGTAACATAAGTAAATTAGTAAATCTCCAATTCCCCCTGAAATTTGAGAACATAAAAAGAAAAAAAATTCAATTATGAATGAGGTCGGGCAACTCGGTCCTTCTGTTAACTTGTAATAACTAGTCAATCGTTTGACGGTCCATGTTAACAGAAGAACCGAGTTGTCTGATATCATTTAACATTGGCATCTTTTTCGCCCATTCGCAAGCTAAACATAGCAAAATGAATGAATTAAAAAGTGAAGTAAAAAATAGCTCACTTGAATGACATTGAAGGGTGATATGATATGAATGAAAGAAAGAGGGTTTTATTTATTGTAATTGGTAAATGAAAAGAGAAGAAACCCAAGATCCGATGAGGGGACAAAGAGCATAAGAGACGGACACTCACTCACAGGAAACTGCTAGCTAGACTCGCTGCAATTTCACCTGTTGCATTCAAATCTCTCTCTGACTCTCTCTCTCTCTCTCTGTGATGTCTTCAAAAAATGGGATTTATATAGCTGGAGAGAGAAGTTACTAGGAAGAAGAGAATAGGAAGCCTTACCACCGACAGTTGGCAACACTCTCTCTCTCTCATTTTCTATTGTTGTTTTCATTCTTTATTAATCATTTTCCTTTTTCTATCTTTTTCATATTTTCTCATGTGTTTGTGTTTCCATCATTAATGCAATGCCCTTTTCAATTATGCATCTCCATCTTTATTTTTTATTTTTACTTTTTCAATAAAGTATTCTAATGGTTTCCCAAAAAAAAATAAAATAAGTATTTTTTTAAAGTAGCCTGAGCTCAAACAATTTAATTGTGGAAAAGTGAAGTGTCTAGAGTTCAAACTCCTGCCACTACTGCATATAAAATGCAATATCCCTACCAACCGAGCTAAGTTCACGGGGATAATTTTACATCTTTAGGGTCTATTTGGTAAGGCACTTCAATGAGTTTATAGCTTATAGCGGATAGCTTATAAGCTTGTCTGGCCAAAGAAGCTCTTGTTCTTTCACCACGAGATTATAGTTTATCTCACGAGCTTATAAACTATTTTTCAGACGTTATTCCAAGTAACGTTTGAGCTTATAGCTTATATCTTAACATCTTTTATTACATTTTTACCCTTATTATTTTAATTAAAATCCACTTTTACCCTTAATATTAATTTATTACGTATATGATATATAAAATAAAACGAGGCTAGCTATTAAATTAACGTGTATATTTTAGTTTTGAGTCTATACGGACAGCAACAAGTATGGCACATTCCTTAAAAAAAAAAAGAACTATGGTACACGCACTTCAAAAATAATAATTTACGATCTTTTTATAGCAATTTATTTTTATAAAAATAATTGTTCTCAGTGTGTATATATACAAGCTTGTCCGTTCAATATATATAGAACTTCTCTTTGTTTTTATACTTTTGTTTTTTTATCTTCTGGGTGGATTATGTTGTATTTTGTTTTAAAATAAAATTTTATACTTTTCTTTTTTATAAAGTAAAAAACTGAAATGAAAATAAATTCAAAATAAAATTTTAGCCAAGAAAACTAATTTAAAAGTCTTCAAAAAGAAAATGTATATAAATATTTCAATTATGGAATATTTTTTTTAAAACAAGAAATTACTAAGAAACAAGAAATATTTTTGTCAATATATATAAAGAATCAAGAATGTCCTTTTATGTCATTTTACGATTATCAGCTAGTTGAACCGCTGATTTTACCAAACACTTTAATTAGCTTATCAGTTATAAGTCATCAGTTATCCGCTATAAGCTATCAGTTATTCGCTATTTTTATCAACCAGAGCCTTATTCTTTGGTTTATGAAATAATTCAGTTTGTCTTGATTGTAAACAATATTTCATTTTTTTATTTATTAAATAATTAATATATTTTATTTTAAAAAATTAATGTATTTGGTTTGTATTAGAGATGAGATACATTTATCAAAAAACATTGATATGATACTTAAAGATCACCCACCTTAAATTAAACTTTTACAAGATATGAATCAATTTTTTATTGAGGGAATCAATCATTATTGATGCAAATTTATTAATTATTGTTCTCTTTTTTGTTGATTATTTATGAGTCTCTTAACTAGTTTTCCTTTTTAAGAAAATAATCTTTCTTTTATATGTTAAATATCCTTCAATTTTTATAGGAAAATGCTTTGATAATACAAAGTTCAAAGGTATGTAAAATCTTATTGGGTCTTGCTAACCGGTGCCCCGGGTACTGGTTAAGCATTCTATAAAAGAGAATTATTACCATAAAAGAATGTTGTTTTTGACATTATTATAAATTAATTATACAATTTTAATGCATTAACTATTATATAATTTCCTTTTTCATGTCCTTAATCAATGCTCTGGGGCACTGGTTAGCATTTCCCAATCTTATTAATAATTGTTACCTATGGATTGAACTAAAGTTTTTTTTTAATAATTCATCTTTTGGTGGAGCTCGTAAACCACTTTAGCTCTGCTGTTTAGTTTAACTAAAAAAATAGGCAAATACTAATGTCCTCAAGGGCAAAGGTCTAGGAACTCATTATAGAAATATACATATCAAAAGTCGTGCATTCAACTTTTTAAAAATTAAAATGTTATGTCTTCCGATGCAAAGTTGTTTTTTTTGTTCTTTAACATGTGCCTTTAGGGCACAAGTTAACATGACCTTAAAAAAAAATGTCTGTGCAAATGTGGAAAGTAGTATAATAGAAAATAAATGTGTAAAATTATCTTGTATGTTATTGCAAGAAAAACTTTCATTAAATTAAACAAACAACATTTGCAGTGAATAATTTATTTTAATAGTTTATTTATTTACACTTTTCCTTAACTATAATAGTAATACATTTCTTGTTTTTTTAAAATATTAGTGCTACGTTAGACACCACTGGATTTTAAGTTAAGAATAATTCTTGTAAAAGAAATTGCGAATACCTCTTCACCGACACTTATATTTTGAGGTGCACTTTTGTGGAGTTGTCGATATTGTAATAATTATAAGAAAAAACAAAAGAAATGAGTTTACACACGTGATATAAATAAAATCTTACTTTCAATTCTTTTTTAAAGCTAAAACGGACAGAAACTTAGCCTCTCAAATATAAGAGGTGCCAAAGAAGAGCTAAGAAAAATGTTTGTTACATAAGGTTACTAAAAAGAAACTAAGCGTTACGGCCACAAAGAGGCACGCTAAAAGCATAAAAGGAGACTGAAAATTAAAAATAAACTCTCAAACATAAAAGGGGATTAATCCACCACATATGATTATTAAAAGCAAAATTATGGTGATTTGTCTTCAACCACCAGAAGGATTGAAGTTTAATATCATTTATAAGTTGATTGATAGATTCTTCCTTTTGTGTGAAGACCCTAACGTTCCCGTCACGCCAAATAATCCAAACACAAGAAAGTCAGATTAAATAAGAAACATAACAAATATTCTTAGAGAAACCACCTAACGATCGGAGTTGAATAATGTGATCGTTGACATGAGCTAGTTTTATTGAAACCGTTCCGAATCAATTGTATATTTCATACCAAATTTGACCAAAAAAGTCGCAAGTCAAAGACAAATGATCAATATCTTCTTAAAAGCCACATCCGCTAGAAAAAAAAACTTTAATATATTTTAGTCAACTTTTTTTAAATAAATTTTATTCACTTTTATAAATTAAATTCTTTTTGAAGGCTTTATAAATTAATTTTATTATTTAAATTATTTTACTACCGATACATATCGTATTTGAGAGGATAAAAATTATATATATATATATATATATATATATTATAAAAATTATATTTATTTATTTCTTGTACATTTAAATACGGTTATATATTCAATGAAATGTTGTTTTATTTTATTGGTGAAATAAACTGTTAAATATTAAAGGCATGTTTGTCAAACTCGCAACGAGTCTATACAAATTTACGAGTCTATAGGACAGAAACTAATAGACTCACACATAGAATCATTTTTGTGGTAGACTCAGTAAACTATAGTAGAGTCGTACAGACTCGCATAAACTCGCGAGTCTATGACAAGTTTACCGAGTCCAGGAACTTTTTTTAAAAAGCAATTTGTTATTTTTACTTTTTTGAATAAAAAAAAACCCAAAATACGGATCAAATTCCAAATCAAACAAAAAATGTGAATAGAAAAATATGTAGAATCTTATAACCCTAGAAACGAAAGGTTACTTTCTCTCACACTCAGTTTAAAAACGAAAAGTCACTCTCTCAACGACGACATCCGATCTCAAATTCACAGTCGGTGAACACTTCACCTTCGACGTTCTCTCATGTTTGTATTTCGTAAATCACTTACTTGTTGTTTGTTTTCATCAACGACATTCACTTACTTTTTTTTTCATGTAATCGCGGCCTTGTTCAAAGTGTTTCAATCGGAGCAGAATTTGATGATGATGATGATGATGATTACGATGGTGGTGGTGATTTTGATGATGAGCAAGATTTCATTGGAGCTTTGGATGTTTGAAGAAATTATCATATATGTTTTATGTTTTTTTTATCTTTATGTAGTAGCCAATTGGGAAGGAACTTGGACCTTATCTACTTACTTTTACAAATCTACTAGTTTATCATATAGATTTTTTATTAACAAGTCGGTTATGGAGTTTGAATTTTTATGTTAATTGATATTTTGTTATATATATTTGTCATTTATGTGTCACATGTTGGTTTTTTAAAGTCATTTTTAATTTTATATAAATTCATGCGATTTTACGAGTCGAGTCTACGAATTGAGTCTACGGACTTTTTAAGTCTGTGTAGACTCGCAAGTCTGACAACCTTGATTAAAAGGTTAAATAAGTTTTTAGTCCTCGTAATTATATAAAAAATTTATTATACTCTCTAAAAAAAATCATCAAACAAAGACCCATAAAATATTTTCTATCATGATTTTTTGTCCTTGTTTTGAAGTCACTGCAAACCCTTCAAAATTTGAATTTTTACAGTCATATTTAATACATTATAAAAATCACACTTGCAAAAGTACAAAAAAAAAAAAGAAGAAGTTACAATATATGAATTAGATATGAATAATTGTTTCCGGCAACCGCAACAAATGGCATAACAGACCAACAGTGTGTCTCCACTCTTTTGGTGGGACAATCGGGTATGATATAGGTTGTTTATGCACACCCCACGTAGTCAAAAAGTTTGATGTAATCAATTAATACGTGTATATACAAAAAAAAAGTTTTCGACTACTTTTTCAAATACTTTAAAATTGTTTTGTTACGAAAATTGCTTTAGAAAATTCATGAACCGAACCCATATGAAAAAAAGAAAAAAAAAAGAAGGAGAGGTGGGTAGGCCTAGTCCTCCAAACCAAGTGAAAGATATGCTGAGTATCTCAAAGATGATTCCTCTCCTCATAATATTAGTGACCAGTGTTAATCCATGCCAAGAGCTCTTCTAAGGGCAAATTTCAATCTGGATGGAGACGACAACAAGCATGGGAAGCAAAATGAGACAAAATATGCACACACATGATATAAGAAACCAACAAAATATGCACCCACGTGATATTTATTTCATTTATCATATTTTGTTCACTATGAGAAATCACGTAACTTTAGCTAGGTCTTACCTATGAATTTTTGTACGTTCATATTATTTCTTTTAGAAAGTTTTAGGATTGATTGATGTTGTAGCTGTAAATTATAGTTGGTTTGTTTCAAATAAACACTTGTATTAGGGCTTTAAATACTTATAAAGCAACCATGCATTTTTTAAAGGCTCAATTATGACAGATTTATAGCAGGGACCTCATGTCAAACAATTTGATCATTTCATTAACATTGCTGCATATGTGTCCTGCACCTAGACGATACATGAGTGACAAATAATAGAAACCATTTTAGTCGAAATTAAAAAATATTGGTTAGAGACTATTTTCTAGGACCTACTACGATACAAGAGCACGTGGTTTCAGATATTACAATATTTGCCAGGTCCCCCTCACTATAACATTAACGAAATCTTGCCCAAAAAAATCATTAACGAAGATTTGTCGGTTATGGCGAATAGAGTCACCACATGTAACATATTTTTAACATTACGAATTTTCAATTGGTAAAAACTTTATCTTCTCGCCTTTTTGACTCAACAGTCAACTGTCAAAGTAGTCGGGTCTAATCTAGTTTTTGAATACAAACAATTTAGACCAGATAGTATTTTATGAAAGAAAAAAATAAATTAACAAACCAAAATGAAATATATTAATACAAACAAAAACATTCAGCCCGGCATTAAGAGTGTTAGGACGGAACACTTACAATTTACAAATAGTTGCATGGCCATAAAGAAAAAAAATTACGAGCCAAAACAACATCACAATAGAAGATTAAACCACCATCTATGAAAAAGACATAACTTAGTTTTGTTTATTGATTGTTGCAGTGATTCCTCCTTATATTTGAAGATTCTATTATTTCTTTATTTTCAAATCACACAAACGTAGAAAAACCAAATTAATTATAATAATGACCATAAACTTTTAAAAGTTCCACCAATAAGACCAAATTATAAGAAGTGGTCCGATGATCGAGACAGATCAACCGAGTTAATACTAATCCAATGCTGAATAATATGTCAAACACTTTTGATGTAAGTACAACCCAAGGACATATGATCCATTGTTTCCTCCATCCCACAACCGCCCACACAAAGCGGAGAGTATGGTTGAGGGATGTCTTGCTGTCATAAATTATCGTTAGTAGGAATCCGATTCTAAAGAAGACGCCAAACAAAAACAGAGACCTTCAAAGGAACCACTTTTTACCAATTAAGGTTCGACTAAGCTGACTGGATATGTTGTTCTGCCGCTAACTATGTAAATTGTGGCATGATCCAAATTTCAATGCCACTTATCCAATCCTCCAACCTGTGGAACAATTTTTTTTTTTTTTGAGGAAAGAACAATATTATGAAGCATCTCATATCAATTCTTTTATCAACTCTTCCTCCCAAGCTAACAACCTCTTCCACCAATTTCAAGCCTCTCTCCTCTCACCCAACCTAAAGAAAACATTTTGGCAACAGTCATCAAACAGGTTTTGAACAACTCAAATAATCGTTTGAATGAATGAATTTTATGAATGTTTAAGAATATTTACTTCCAATTGAAAAAGAAAAAAAAAAGCCTTAAAGTATGTTTGAATGAATGAATCTTTTATTGTGATGTAATAAATTTACAAGGTAATTTAGATTTTTCTTTTGATGATAAATTTAGATAATTTTTTAAATGAATAAATTTTATGAAAGTATTTTATCAAATCCATTTAACAAACAATTCTATTATTTGAACTCTTCATCATGAAGTATTTTATCTAACATTTGAAGTGTTACATTTTCTAGTAAGATTTCAATTCATTTTAAATTGTAGAATTGTTTGTTCAAAATTTGATATTTCAAGTATCAACGTTAACTTCTTCTTTTTTTTCTACTTAAAAAAACCTTCTTTCTATTTATAAAGGTATTGGTAAAAACTAAATTTTAACATATTAATTTAATCGTTTATTTGATCCCTTAAATTTACTTGCAAGGTATCAAGTTAGTCCGGTACAATTAAAAAAAAAATTGTCCTTTACGTTCACGTGTGCGTCTTTGTTAACCATAAATGTTATAGACGAAAAGGACTATATTTGGTAACGCATTTGATCAAATTAAACTTTTTAAATGTGACGAACCAACCTAAAATCAAAAATAAATTTAGGAGATCAAACACACAATTTAGCTCAAACGTATTTAAATGTACTTTGTATTGTACCATTCAAATCTAAAAATACAGGAGTCTTGATATCTCTTTGGTATCTTGTATAGCAAAACACATAATTTCGTTATAGTTGAAATCGTTCATGCCAAAGTTACCATGAAATCCAACCAGGTTATGCAATGCTAAATTAACTCTTCGATTTAAAGTGTTTAATTTTCTTTGAAGATGTGAAACTTTCTATACAATTGGCACGTCGTTGCATTTTATTTTTCTAATTTCAATTATTTTTTTAAGCAAAACTTTATATCATCTGATCACATATTACAATTACAAAAGTGTTCTGAAGTATTATCCAACCAGAGCAACTACTCCTGTAAAAAAAAATCAGGGCAACTTAATAATGAAGAGTTCAAATAATGCATGACGTTAAAACGCATTATTAGAAGATAGTACAAAAATTGTTATTACATATTAGTCCTCATCTAATAGCGCTAAACATTCAAAAATACTGTGTTTTCCCATTACGAAATGAAAAACTGCAAGGCTATTATTCGTTTTGGCTGTATTGACCAACATATGAAAAACAACTTCACAATAGAAACAGGGTACGTTTTCTTATTTTATTTTTTTAGAGGGGGTGCCTTTTCTTATTAATCCACCAGAAATTGTGTTTGGTACTAAGTTAAGATCATTAAAAAAACAACATAAATATCAACAGGGAAGTGGGTGAAGGAAATATTCTAAAACTTAAAGATGGCAGAACCACTTGATGGCTTGGAAGCAAATACATAAAGACCAAGATCGTTCTTCTTAATGACGCCCTTGTCTATCCTTGGTTGGTAGTAATGTTCCTGCAAAGATGTAGAATCAATCAATGACAACTTGTTAGATACAAATTTTTAGTGTTTAAGGTTGCTAAGTACTACTATTATTTGATCGCAAACCTTCAAATTAAGGATGAATTGTGGTACTATGCTCTCTTTCACCAAAGCAACAGCACAACCACCCCATCCAGCTCCAGTAAGCCTTGCTCCAAAAGCACCATTGTCACGAGAAATCTTTGTAAGTTCTTCCAACTCCGGACAGCTAATTTCATAATTATGAAGAAAAAAAATATCAATTTTATGTGCTGAAAAAGAAAACTAAATTTTAAAAGATTATTCTTCACATTTCTTTTTGTAAAGTTCACATCGCAAACCAGGTCTTGTAAAGAGAATCCGTCTAGGGAAAATCCACTGATAGACAGTGCACACAACTTTCAAAAAAACAATTAAAATATTGTATGTCAATACCTGCATTCGTATAAATTACTGCAGCTATAATGACTCTCGTTCATAAGGTCACCAAGTTTCTTTAGCACCTCCTCGTCACTGAAAATTTTGGGTTGTCAAAATGCAAGAAACATAATCCAATTACAAATTATGCAAACTAATGTGATTAGAAAGAATATGTCCACTAGTTCTTTCATCCCCAGTATAAGCTAAGACTCGTCTAGAAGAAATTCACACTAGTCCTCATCCAATTTATATACCAGACAGACTAAATGAATATTGGAAGTAAAAACGCACACATCAGTAATAACCACAAGCTAGATCATGCACGTATAGTGGTAGCAGATGTGGAACATTTCAAAAGGTTTGCCTGGATGTCTTATTATCCACCTATTAATGAAAGTAGAAAAGCCAAGCTCATATATGAGCTAAATATGTTTCACGTTTCAAACAAAATTGGTCACTTTTGGTTTTAGTTTCCTCTATAAAATAGTTCACCTAAATCTTACTCCTTGTTTATTGTAGCCAATTTTATAGAGATCCAAAACAACTATAATCTTTTCTATATATTTCAAGATGCATAGTAGTAAAGCCAAAAATTTCTATCAAGACAGTTTGACTAGGGATCCCACATTGACTAGAGATATGGCCAATGTGGTCCATCCTTTATAAGGTTTGGAGTGATCTTCCTTTATTGTAGCCAATTTCATAGATCCAAAACAAATCTAACCCTATTTATATATTTCAAGGCACATAGTAGTAAAGCCGGAAATTTCTATCAAGACGGTTTGACTAGGGACCCCACATGAACTAGAGATATGGCCAATGTGGTCCTTCCTTAATAAGGTTTGGAGTCATCTCCTTACAAGCTGATTTAGTGGGGTTGAGTTGGGCCCTAAATGCAAATTTTAAGAACGTGAAAAAAATAGCTAGGGTCAAAACAATGTTCAATCAGCCTGTTTCAAATTTAAACCATCTGCAACCAAAATTTTCTAGGGTTAGAAACTACTTCTCAATAATTGCTTTTTATTCTTTTACATGCGAATTATCAAAACCAATTGTTCTAGAAGCTATAAACTTCAAGCTTTTCAGCAAATACAGAAATGCTTAGAAAAATCACATTAAACAGAGCACACATGATGATACTATGATAGATCCAACAGACATACCTTAGATTTGATGATACAACGTCCTTGAAAGCATATACCCTCTTGGCTTCTGAATACACGTGAGCAGCTCTCTACAAACACGAATAAAGCATAAAGTGAAATGATACATTAGCTGTTAAAACAAATGGTAATGGTATGTTGGCAATGGTAAAACTCAAAAACCATAATAATTTTTTAGACATTTCCTATGTGTAGTACGCCATACATAAAATCTTCACTAATGGGATTAAAAAAAACAAACCTGATGCAACTTGTATTGCTTTGCAGCTTTTATGACTTCCAAGTAAGATGCATTAATATTCAAAAATGTAGTCAGCTTTTCCCCAGTAACGTCTTCGATTTCTTCAGCTGTATATGGTTCTTCTTTCAAATATTCCTGTAGCGAAGGAACGTTTTTATAAACAGGAAAAGATTTGAAATTTTATGAAGGTAAAAAATATATATCCACATCAGTTGTAACAGAAATATTCTCCATAGAAAATTTAAATAGTAAAAGAAGGAAGTTTCATAGGGTTAATTTTAAGGATGGCATCACACCAGGTTAAATTACCTTCACAGCGAGTACAGGATCAGATGAGTTTCGAGTACCAGCAAATGATACACATAACCCTTCAACATCGGATAGTGTTTTCACTTTTGAAATTGCCTCAGTTGGTGCCATTCCTAGCTTTATAGCGAGCAGAATCTGGAAATTTCACAATAGCACTTGTCTGTTAATATATAAAAATTGGCAATGAAAGGATTAGCAAGTTTTCTGGTCAATCTAAGCAAACTAGCTTTCAATGTTTCCGTGCATACACATGTGAAAAATGATTAACTACAACATGAAATGACTACGAGTATCTGAAATGAACAGGTTTTTGTTTTGTTCAACACAAAAATGGGTAAAGAAATGTCTTATTAGATTTTAGTCATCCGACTATATGAACAATTTTGAATGAGTTAAATTTAATTGATCGGTCAAAGTTACTTAATGTGGACTAGTGGTGAGTGATTTTGGTAATTAACAAGCCATGGGTTCAAATCACTGTCATTACATTGTGCCAAAACACAAGGAAAATAATATTTTACCAACAGGCTAAAAAGTAGGTTGATATAAATGCTCTGCTCCAGAATAGTATTTAGGGAGTGAGTACAACAACTAATCATAATCATAATTAGCTTAAAATGCACTTACAGCAGCTAAACGACATTCAACAACCCTGTTATTATAATTTGTGGCAGCAGTAACAGCCTTCTGAGACTCTGCCAAAGAATGGGCTATCACAAAAGTCCCACCAGCAGGCAGTTGCACATCCGT